>OIEM01000121.1_pt1 | contig 48157 bp, 40 predicted proteins | sample 1581761 | NCBI WGS metagenome assembly OIEM01 (sample SAMN01760978, study PRJEB22395) | human gut metagenome | reverse complement strand
GAAACTATTTATAATGTTAAGGTGGCTTCGCTGGAAGGAAAAAATACTTATAATGTTGGATTAATACAGGGTGGTACTTCTGTTAACACCATTGCTGAAAATGCTTTGCTTTTGTTTGAATACAGATCGGATAATAGGTTAGGAATGAAGTATATGGAGCAGGAGTTTAATAGTGTTTTTAGCGAATTTAAGAAAAAACATAAGGATATTAAGGTGGGAATTCAATTAATTGGAGAACGGCCTGTAGAAAATGGTGTAGATAATAAAGCACTAGATATATTGATAAATAATGCTAAAACTATAATAGAAAAGGCTGCAGGTACAGTGCCAAAGCTGACCTCAGGTTCGACTGATTGCAATACCTTTTTGGCAAAGGGAATTCCGGCTATATGCTATGGCACATATCTGGGACAGGGAGAGCATACCAGAGAGGAATATGTGCTGGTGGATTCGTTGAAAAATGGGTTAAAAATAGCGCTAAATAGTATTGTGGTAATGTAAAACCGTATAATATAAAACCATATAATATAAAAAAATATAGTATAGAAGGTAGAATATTAGTGATAGAAAATTATTCAGGATAGAAAAAGTATATTAGAAACAGGTGGAAAAATGAAAATATTATTAGTTGCAATAAATGCGAAATATATTCACTCAAATCTTGCAGTATATAGCTTAAAAACCTATGCAAACAGACCAGAAATAGAACTGTGTGAATATACAATTAACAATTTGCTTGATGAAATATTAGATGATATATATACAAGAAAACCAGATATAATAGCCTTTTCCTGCTATATATGGAACAAGGAATATGTTGAAAAGCTAATGGTGGAAATAAAAAAGGTATTGCCAGAGGTACTAATATGGGCAGGCGGTCCAGAGGCATATTATAACAGTAAGGGCTTAATGGAAAAGCATAAGGAGTTAAAAATAGTTGTAAAGGGTGAAGGAGAAGTAACCTTTAAGGAATTATGTGATTTTTATATTGAAAAAAATGGCTGTTACTGTAGTGAGGAGGAGGATTGTTTTTTAAAACGGGTTAAGGGAATAGAGTTTAGAAATTCAGATGAAAACATAGTTGTAAATGAAGCAAGAACACCTATGGATATGTCACTTATTCCGTTCCCTTACAAGGATATGAAGGACTTTGAAAACAAAATTATTTACTATGAAAGCAGCAGGGGATGTCCTTTTTCTTGCAGCTATTGTTTATCCTCAGTTGAAAAGAACTTAAGATTTAGGAGAATTGATTTAGTAAAGAAGGAGTTGAAGTTTTTCCTGGATAATAAGGTTTCACAGGTGAAATTTGTTGACCGTACCTTTAATTGCAGGAAAAGCCATGCTATGGAAATATGGAGATTTATATATGAAAATGATAATGGTATTACAAATTTTCATTTTGAGGTAGCGGCAGATTTAATTGATGATGAACAATTAGAGCTTATTTCCCATATGAGAGAGGGACTTATTCAGCTGGAAATAGGTGTACAATCTACAAATGAGCTGACTATTAATGAAATTCACAGAACTATGAAGCTGGAAAAATTAAAGAAGGTTGTTAAGCGTATTAATAGCTTTAATAATACGCATCAACATCTGGATTTAATTGCAGGACTTCCCTTTGAGGATTTGGAAAGCTTCAAAAATTCCTTTAATGAGGTGTATTTTATGAAACCAAAGGAATTGCAGTTAGGCTTTTTAAAGGTATTATCAGGCTCTTATATGTACGATAACAGGGATGCCTATGGAATAAAGTTTAAGGAATATCCTCCGTATGAGGTGCTGTCTACAAAGTGGATAAGCTATGCTGATATTTTACTTTTAAAGGGAGTGGAGGAAATGGTAGAGGTTTATTACAATAGTGGACAATTTGTTTTAGGCTTAAATTTTGTTGAGAATTTTTTTGAAACTCCTTTTAAGATGTTTTATGAGCTTAGTAAATACTATGAGGAGCATTTTGAGAAATCTGTTAAGCACGCAAGAATTACAAGATATATTCAATTAATTGAGTTTATGAAGGAAAGAATAAATGAAAAGGAATTATCAAAGTTAAAATTATTACTTACCTTTGACATATATCTTCGTGAAAATGCAAAGTCAAGACCCGCATTTGCAGAAAATAATGCAGAATATAAGGAAGAAATAAAGGCTGCTGCAAAATACTTAGGGTTAAGAAAAGATGAGCATATAGAGGTGCTTAGTCAGGAGCAATATAGTACATTACCATTAGAATTAATATCAAAGCTTTCCTGTGTGGATATAAAGCTGGAAAAATTAATTGCTGGTAATGAAAACAAGCTGGAGCTGGCGGATAAAAATATATTTGTAATTTTCGATTATACTTATAAAAATGTTATTACAAACCAGTGCAAAATAAAAGTATGCAGATTGGTATAAGAAATAGATATATACAAAATAAAAGTTGCAGTTTAATATAGGAAAATAGGTGTATATATGGCAAGAAAAAATGTAAAAAAGGTATTAGAGCTGTTAGATGAGCATTATACCACAGAGTATAAATGCTATTTAAATCACGATAATGCGTGGCAATTATTAATTGCAACAATGCTAAGCGCACAGTGCACAGATGCCAGAGTAAATATTGTAACTAAGGATTTGTTCAAAAAATATCCTGACTTAGAAAGCTTTGCTGATGCAGATATTAAGGAGCTGGAGAAAGATATAAAATCAACAGGCTTTTATCATAATAAGGCGAAAAATATTATTGAGTGTGCAAAAAGGCTGGTGACGGATTTTAATGGTAATGTACCAAAAACCATAGAGGAACTAACCTCATTAGCAGGGGTGGGCAGAAAAACTGCTAATGTAATAAGAGGAAATATTTACAACGAGCCTAGTATAGTTGTAGATACTCATGTTAAAAGAATTTCTCGAAAATTAGGCTTTACTAAAGAGGAGGACCCTGAAAAAATCGAATATGATTTGATGAAGGTATTGCCAAAGGACCATTGGATATTATTTAATATTCAGATAATTACCCACGGCAGAAGCATTTGTCCAGCTAGAAATCCAAAATGTGAGCAATGCTTTTTGTACGACTATTGTCCAGGACATGAAAGGATAAAATAATGATTAAAGAATATGTAGCAATAGATTTAGAAACCACAGGACTTAGTGCTAAAGAGGATAAAATAATAGAAATTGGTGCTATTAAGGTGGTAGACGGTAAGGAGCAGGAGATTTTTGAAACCTTTATTAATCCGGGACGAAGCATAAGTGAGTACATTACTAATGTTACAGGAATTAATGATGCTATGGTTGAAAATGCACCATATATTGATACACAAATTGGTGATTTAGTAGACTTTGTTGGAAATCTGCCATTACTAGGTCACAATTTAATATTTGATTATAGCTTTATAAAAAGGGCAGCAGTAAACAAAAATCTCTCCTTTGAAAAAGAGGGAATAGATACCTTAAAGCTGGCTAGAAAATACTTGCCAGAGGTTAAAAGCAAAAAACTGGATTATTTGTGTGAATATTTTCATATAGAAGACAAAAATCATCATAGAGCTATAAATGATGCCAGAGCAGCTTATCTACTGTATAATGTTTTGTGTAAGGAGTGTGGAGCATATGATGATGAGACGACACAGCTTAATTATAAGTCAAAAAAGGAGTCACCTATAACACTGAAGCAGGTGGCATTTTTGTCATCACTGGTACATAAACATAAAATACAGATAGATTATGATATTGAAAAGCTCAGTAAGAATGAGGCGTCAAGGAAAATTGACAGAATATTGGGGACTTACGGAAGGTAGTGCTAGTTTTCCTTGATTTCGTTTAGTGCTTTTATTATTGAGTTTTTCATAAGTGAGTCTAATTTTGAGGCAGTATCTATAAGTGAGTCGATTTTTTCAGGCTGGCCGTTTGCTTTATAAAGCTGGGCTAAATACTTGTAATTGGAACTTATATCTGTTAAACTATCAATGCCGAATTGGAAAACTAATATGGCGGCATTTATGTTTTCAAGCTCCATTAGTTTTTGACCATATTCAGCTATGGTTTTTGCCATAAGAGTAAAGTTATCATCATAGGTGGTTACTTCATTAAGGTTGGCAACACCGTATTTCAGCTTTATGTCAGTAGATGTCATTCCTGTTAGGTTGAGGATACGCTTATCCATAAGAGAAGCTAATGTATCACTTAATGACAAAAGTGTGTCATCCTCAGGGTGATTTTTCCATAAATTATTTATAAGCAAATTTTCTGGAATTGTGATATAATGCTCATTGTCTAGTGACTGTTTACGAACACTGTTAGCATCAGCCTCTTTTTGCCAGAAGGAGTCAGAGGCTTCACGATTTTTTCTATCGGATTTCTTGCGTTCGTATGCCTGCCATAGAATAAAAATTAAAAACAAACCGAAAATAGGATAATAAAATTTCATTGTTATTCCTTTCAACAACTCATCACCAGGTGATAGAAGGAGTTAGTATGTTTAATATTTACAACAAAAAGTCCCGTAAGGTTATGACAGCAGTTATAGCTATCATACTCGTTTTAGCTATGGTTGTACCAATGCTGCTATCGTACCTTATTTAAGGATATTCAAATATAATTTATAGACATAGTCAAACAAAAGTATAATTGGATATAGATATAATCAATTATAAATTTATTTTATATAATTATGCTCTTGCTTAATTTAATTTTTTGACTATACTTAATATAAATTAAAAACTATACATTGTAAAGAAGATGATTTTATGAAACCTGGAAAAGTATCAGAATCCATACTGAAAAGGGCTGTTATAAAACAAATTTCAACCAAAAATAAATATGTAAAAAATAGTGCGGCAATAGGAAACGATGCAGCACTTTTTGTGGTGTCTGAAAACAATCAGGTTTTAACTTCTACAGAAACTATAATAGACGAATACCAATATCAAAAAGGCAGAGCTATGTATAGAGCAGCCAACAATATTTTGGCAGCAGGTGGTACGCCTGTTAGCGCCAGCATTTCCATAACCTTGCCTACAGCAGCATTAGAGTCAGACCTTAGAGCATTATTTAAGGAATATATTGATACCTCAAAGGAATTAGGTATAGCCATTACAGGAGGTCATACCGAGGTTTCAGAGGGTGTGGCTTTGCCAGTAGTGACAGTTACAGTTGTAGGAAAAGTAGAAAAAGAGCTGTCAATTAGAAATATTGAAGAAGGTGATGACATAGTCCTGAGTAAGGCTGTTGGATTGGAAGGCTCATATCTGTTAGCGGCAAAGCAGATGGAATTTTTTAGAACCAGATTTGCCAATAGCTATATTGACAAGGCACTGGAATATATAAAGGACATTTCAATATTTAATGAGGCCGCAGTCGCCATTAAGCATGGAGTAACGGCCATGCACGATTTATCAGAAAATGGAATTTTTGGAGCTCTGTGGGAGATAGGCGAGGCAGCAGATTGTGGTTTAGCTGTGGATATAAAAAAGATTAATATTCATCAGGAAACCATAGAGTTATGCGAATATTTCGATATAAACCCATATAAAATTCCATCAAGTGGAGCTTTAATTATGATTACAAAGGACGGTAAAGGTCTGGTGGAGGAGCTTAGACGAAACGGAATAGAGAGCAGCGTCATAGGTCAGATTACCACAGGAAATGGAAGAGTTATTATTAACGAAGATGAAACCAGATACCTGGAGCCACCTAGAAATCAAAAACAATTTTAAATTATAAAGATATGTAATGTCATAATATTAGTATAAAATTAAAAAGAGATATGTGACATTATAATATTGATTTAAGATAAAGAGCAAATTAAAAAATATATTTTGGAAAGGACAATACCATGTTTGAAATTAACGAAGTAAGAAAAGCCATACTGGCCATTATTGAGAAAAACAGCAGAATTGATTTAAAGGAATTATCAGTATTACTTGGGATTTCGGAAATCGAAGTTGCTAATGCTATTGCAGATATGGAAAAAGAAAATATTATTTGTGGATACCACACAATGATAAATTGGGAAAATACAACAGAAGAAAAAGTAACTGCTATGATAGAGGTAATGGTTACACCACAAAGAGGCATTGGCTTTGATAAAATAGCTGAAAGAATTTACAATTTTAGTGAGGTTCAGTCTGTATATCTAATGTCAGGCGGCTTTGACTTTATGGTTATTCTTGAAGAAAAGACAATGAAATCAGTTTCACAGTTTATTTCTGATAAGCTTTCGCCTATTGAGGCTATTAGAGGTACAGCAACTCACTTTGTTCTTAAAAAATATAAGGAACATGGAACAGTTCTTGACGAAAAGAAAACAGATGAAAGGATGTTGGTGACACCATGAGAAACCCATTGTCAGATGTAGTTACTGAAATAAAACCTTCAGGAATTAGAAAATTTTTTGATATAGTAAGTGAAATGAAGGATGCAATCTCATTAGGCGTAGGAGAACCTGATTTTGATACTCCATGGCATGTCAGGGAAGAAGGTATATATTCTCTTGAGAGAGGAAGAACTTTCTACACTTCTAATGCAGGACTTAAAGAGTTAAAGCAGGAGATATGCAATTATCTTAATAGAAGATTTAATTTACAATATGATTATAACGGAGAAGTACTTGTAACAGTAGGTGGCAGTGAGGCTATTGATGTTGCACTTAGAGCAATGATTAACCCAGGTGATGAGGTGCTTATTCCTCAGCCTAGCTATGTTTCATATCTGCCTTGTGTTCAGCTTACATACGGAAAACCAGTAATTATCCAGCTAAAGGAAGAAAATGACTTTAAGCTTACACCACAGGAGTTATTAGAGAAAATAACAGATAAAACAAAGGTATTAATACTTCCTTTCCCAAATAACCCGACAGGTGCAATTCTAGAAAGAGAAATATTAGAAGAGCTTGCAAAAATCTGTGTTGAAAAGGACATATTTGTTGTTTCCGATGAAATTTATTCAGAGCTTTCTTACAATGGACGCCATGTTTCCATTGCTGAAATGCCGGGAATGAAGGAAAGAACAATAGTTATTAACGGGTTTTCAAAGTCCTATGCAATGACAGGCTGGCGACTAGGCTACGCCTGTGGACCTAAAAATATTATTTCCCAGATGACAAAAATACATCAGTTTGCAATTATGTGTGCACCTACAACCAGCCAGTATGCAGCAGTAGAGGCACTTAAAAATGGTGATGAAGATGTTGAGAAAATGTGTCAGGCATATAATCAGCGTAGAAGATTTTTAATGAATGCCTTTAAGGAAATGGGACTTGAATGCTTTGAACCATATGGTGCATTTTATGTATTTCCAAGCATCAAGAAATTTGGTCTTACCTCAGACGAATTTGCAACCAGATTATTGAAGGAGGAAAAGGTAGCAGTTGTACCGGGAACAGCCTTTGGTGATTGTGGGGAAGGCTTCCTTCGTATATCTTACGCATATTCTCTTGAAAACTTAAAAATTGCATTAGATAGAATTGCTGATTTTATTAAAAGATTGGAAGAAAACAAGTAAGGTGAAAAAATGCTTAATATAGTTTTACATGAACCAGAAATACCAGCAAATACAGGAAACATAGGAAGAACCTGCTGTGCCACCGGCACACGCTTACACCTTATAGGTCCATTGGGCTTCAGCCTAAGTGAAAAGGCTTTAAAAAGGGCAGGAATGGACTATTGGCAGCATTTAGATGTAACAGTATATGATGATTACAATGATTTTTTAGGCAAAAATCCTAATGCAAAAATATATTATGCTACAACAAAAGCTCCTAATGTTTATTCACAGGTAAGCTATGAGCCAGACTGCTATATAATGTTTGGAAAGGAAAGTGCAGGAATACCAGAAGAAATACTGGTAAATAATCAGGAAACCTGTGTCAGAATTCCTATGAATCCGGAAATCCGCTCCCTTAACCTTTCAAATTCAGTTGCCGTAGTGCTTTATGAGGCACTAAGACAAAACGAATTTGCAGGAATGGAGCTGGAGGGTCATTTAAGAGGTTATAGTTGGAAGTAAGCTCTTTTTTGAACGCTGCAGAGTGAATACAAACTCTGAGCCAACACCCTCTGTAGAAATAACATTAATATTTTCATTATGACTTGTAATGATTTCTTTAACGATAGACAGGCCCAGACCAGAGCCTGTCTTATCTTTTCCTCTGGAAGTATCAAGCTTGTAAAAACGGTGCCATATTTTAGTAATGGCATCCTTTGGAATACCACAGCCGGTATCCTTTACAGATACAAAAATCTTATCATTTTTATCCGTAACCTTTACATATATGGTGGAATTGGCTTCACTGAATTTAATAGCATTGTCTATAAGATTATATAGCACCTGCTGTATTTTAATCTGGTCAGCATATACAGAATAAGCTTTATCACCATAGGTAACATCCATAGTAATTTTCTTTTTATTGCATTGTCCTTCAAAGGAAAGAATAGTCTTTCTTACAACTGCAATAATGTCAAAGTCAGACAAATCGAGTGCCTGACCGGAGCTGTTCCAGGTGTTAATTGTAAGCAGAGAGGCTGTAAGTGAATTTAATCGTTCAGCCTCAGTAAGTACAATATTTAAATATTTTTCGTACATTTCTGGTGGAATAGTGCCATCTAACATAGCCTCAAGATAGCCTTTTATCGAGGTAAGAGGTGACCTGAAATCGTGGGAGCAGTTGGCAATAAACTTCTTTTGCTTATCATCAATAGTCTTAATCTCATTTGCCATATAGTTAATATTTGAAGCAAGTACACCTAATTCATCATGAGATTTAATCTTAAGACCATCATAATCAAAATTACCCTTAGAATATTCCTTAGTGGCCTTAATAATCTTTTTAATAGGAAGGTAGGTAGTAAATGCAAAAATTAATACCATAACTAAAGAAAGCACTAATATCATATAAGAAATAATATAAATGTAATTCATTGTGGTGGTGGCTGCAACTTCTGCGTAATTAATATCCTTGCTAATGATTACATATCCAAAGATTTGAAAATTATTTACAATAGGGGCAATAGTGCTTACATATTGTGACGGTAGCAGGCCATGAAAATCTCCAATAACATATCGCGAGGTTTCAAAATATTCTCCTAAATCATCAATAAATAAAGAAACCATGTAATTCTCAGAGGTATTAATAATTTTTCCTTCACTGTCCACTATCCATATAATAGAGTCAGTAGAAAAGGCAATAGTAGATATTTCATCCATAGTTTCGGAACTGTTAGAGGAAAAATCGTAGTTGTATTTACCATATTTTTGAGATAAAGAGTAGGCTTCCTTGTAGATGCCCTCGCCTAGCTGTTTTACTTCAATATCTTTAATAACAGGCTCAACAATATAGCTTATGCCTAAAATCATTAATACTGAAAAGACAAGGTAGCCAATCAAATATTTTAAGTAAATGGAATGTTTCATAATAGCGTCCTTTATTTTGTTTCAAATTTGTAGCCAATGCCCCATACAGAAGAAAGTGCCCATTTTTCATGGTTGCCCATTTTTTCTCGTATTCTTTTAATGTGAACATCGACAGTTCTTGTATCTCCAATATATTCGTAGCCCCAGATATGGTCTAAAAGCTGTTCTCTGGTAAAAACCTGATTTGGAGAGGAAGCAAGGAAATATAATAATTCAATTTCTTTTGGAGGCATTTTAAGTGGAGCGCCCTTATATAAAACTGAGTAATTGGCTTTGTTTATAATTAAATCCGGGTATTCTACAACATCAGTCTTTGGCGCCTCTGCCTTTGGAGGTGCAGCTGTAGTACGGCGAAGAACTGCTTTAACTCTGGCAATCAGCTCTTTTGTATCAAAAGGCTTGATAATATAGTCATCGGCACCTAATTCCAAGCCTAAAACCTTATCAAAAACCTCGCCCTTAGCAGAAAGCATAATTACAGGGGTAAGATATTCCTTTCGGATTTCCCTAAGCACCTGATAACCATCCATTCCAGGAAGCATTAAATCTAAAAGTATAAGGCTTGGGCCAAAGAACTCCATTGCACGGAGAGCTGATTCCCCGTCCTCTACACATTTTACCTCAAAACATTCCTTTGTAAGATAAAGGTTGATAAGCTCTGAAATGTTTGTATCATCATCTACAATTAAAATTTTTTGTTTTTCCATAATTTTGTATACCTCTATTTAAATTCTACAATAGTAACACCAGTATCGCCTTCGCCAAATACACCTAGGCGATAGGATTTAACATATTTTTGTCGCTTTAAGTGAGCATGAACTGCATTTTTTAATGCACCCGTACCGCGTCCGTGGACAATACGCACCGTTGATAATTTTGCAAGATAAGCGTCATCTAAATATTTATCTAGAATTGGAACAGCCTCGTCAGTAGTCATTCCTATTAAGTTAATTTCAGGAGATACAGACAAGGACTTACTCATTTTAATCCTGCCCTGATTTGTCTTATTAAGACTCTGTTTTTTGGTAACCTCTTCTTCTATAATCTCTAAATCTTTAATATTAACCTGTGATTTTAAAATACCCATTTGTACAAAAAGGTCGCCCTTGGCATTAGGCAGAGTGGAAACAGTACCATTAAGCCCTAAGCTAATAACTCTTACAGCAGTACCTAAGGAAAAATCCTTTGCCTTATATTCCTTTTGGGATAGCTTTTTGCCTTTAAGCACCAGCTTCTTTTCAGTATCAGACATTTTTGAACGAAGGGCATTTCTGGAGTTTTCCATACCCTTAACATTTCCGCTTTTTGAAAAATGTGTAATATCCTTTATAGTTTTGTCAGCCTGCTCTTTAGCAGCCTGCAAAATTTCCATTGCTTCTTCATTTGCAGACCTTAAAATGCTTTCTCGTCTGTCATTAAGGTTTTCACTTTTTTTCTCAAGTTCAGCCTTGAGAGCTTCAATCTCAGCCTTATAGCTTGTAATCTCAGCCTGCTCCTTTTCAATTTCAGCCTTGCTGTTGTTAAGGTCAGCAATAATGTCCTCAAAGGATTTGCTTTCATCGTTTATGTGGTTGGAAGCGTCATCAATAATATATTGAGGAAGCCCCAGCTTTTTAGAAATAGCAAAGGCATTACTTTTTCCCGGAATACCTATTAATAATCTATAGGTAGGGCTAAGGGTTTCAAGTGAAAACTCACAGCTTGCATTAGAAACACCCTCTGTTGAAAGGGCAAATACCTTTAATTCGCTATAGTGGGTTGTAGACATTGTGCGTATTTTCATATTGTGCAGGAAGGTAAGTATACTAATAGCAAGTGCTGCACCTTCAACTGGGTCTGTTCCGGCACATAATTCATCGAAAAGCACTAAGGAATCCTTGTCTGCGTGCTCTAATATATAAATAATATTTTTCATATGAGATGAAAAGGTACTGAGATTTTGTTCAATACTCTGCTCGTCACCAATATCTGCGTAAACCTGTGTAAATACTGATAAGGCAGAGCCTTCATCAGCAGGAATATGCAAGCCTGCCTGTCCCATAAGAGTAAGCAGGCCAACTGTTTTAAGGGAAACTGTCTTACCACCAGTATTAGGTCCTGTAATTATAAGCAAATCGTAGTCCTTACCTAAAGGAATGTTGGTAGGAACTACCTTTTTAGGGTCTAAGAGAGGGTGTCTGGCACATTTAAGGTTGATTATGCCCTCTGTGTTAAAAACAGGCTCACTACATTTTAAATCCTTAGAATAGGCAGCTCTGGCAAATATATAATCAAGCTCATTGAGAAGCTTAAAATTTTCTTCTATATTAGAAGCATAAGAGGCAGCCTCATCACTGAGAGTATATAGGATTTTCTCGATTTCCTCCTGCTCCTTTAGCTCCAGCTCTCGTAATTCATTATTAAGATTTACAACACTCATAGGCTCAACAAAAAGTGTAGAGCCTGTAGAGGACTGATCGTGAACCATACCGGGAATCATTGACTTGCTGTCAGCCTTTACAGGCAGACAATATCTGCCATTTCGCATAGTAATAAGTCCGTCCTGAAGGTAAGAACGCATTGAACTGACTAGGGAGTTTAACTGGTTGTGAATTTTATTGCTAGTATTTTTCTGCTGTTTTCTAAGAGAAAACAAGGTACTGCTGGCATCATCGGCAATTTCCTCCTCGGAAATAATACAACGCTTGATTTCATTGTTCAGGTTGGATAATGGCTCTAAAAGCAGAAACATATCACTAAGTGAGTCTTTGTTATCCTCCTCTATATCGTCACCTCTGGAAAAGGCTTTCACCCGTAAGGTAACATTTAAGACTGAGCTAATATCTAATAATTCTTTAACAGACAATAAGCTGCCAACCTGTAAACGCTTTAGGCTGGCACGAATATCACGGTTGCCTGAAAAGGAAATAGGACCACTGTTCCATAATCTTTGAAGAGCGTCAGAGGTTTCCTTCTGTTTTTTTGTGATTTCATTTATATCTGATAGTGGCAGTGTTTGCTCGCACAGCTCCTTACCAATGGGAGAGGATGCGTAATCTGCCAGCTTTTCTACTATCTTGTTGAATTCCAAAGTTTTAAGCACTTTTTTATTCATAATATTACTCCATTCTTCCGAATTATTTATTGAAACATATTTGCAAATGCTAGTAAATTACATTATAATATATTATGCTGTATAAATTCAAGCATTTAGAATATTTAGCATATTACAGATATGAGATGTATATGGAGTAAAGATGGAAAGCAAAAATAATAAAGATAAAGATATTGAACAGATACCTATGACTGAAAAGCTGGGCGAAGGTACACAGTATCGTTTTGTGAGAGAAACGATTATAGATAGAAAAACAAAGATTAAGCAGGGAATTATTAAGACAGCCATAAACTTAATGCTTATTGTAGGAGCCTGTATTGTGACCAGTCTTATTTTTATCCACTTTATTAATGATAAGCAAAATAAAGAGGACACAAAGCAGCCAGATAGTCAGCCGGTGGATGCAACTGTCAGTACAATGAAAGAAACAACACAAGAAACTACAGAAGAAAATAATACGAATGAAACCCCTGACGAGAGGGCAGAAAAAACAATACTATCAAGCACCATAGAGTTTAAGGGATATTCTATGGAAAAATTTACTACCTTTACGGGCGTAGTAGTATCTAAGAGCAAGGATATTATTGCAATAACAAATTCAGACAATGTAGAAGGCTTAAGTTATTTTAGCGCAAAAATCAGTGGTAATAAAGAAATTACAGCAGAGGTTTATATGGTTGATAGTGAGGTACATATTGCATACTTAAAAATAAAAAGGGTTACTTTATCAGAAAAGGAAATAAAGAGCATAAGCGTATCTGATATAGCTGCAAATAGTATTATAAAATTTGGAGCAGAGGTTAAGTATATTGGCTGGGGAAGCAAATCTGGAATGACATTACTTGATGGAAAGGTTGTAAGTCAGGGTGCAAGCCAGTTAGCCACAGATATGATTTACAACAAATATATGATTGACATTAGATTATCAGACATAAAGGACGGTTTTGCCTTTGATGATAAGGGAAATCTTATTGCCATGGGAATGGTGCAGGAGGAGGAAACCGGAAAGATAGCAGTGATTGACCTTACAGGCTTACGAAATGACATTTACACAGGTATTAATAATGGTTATTTAATAAAGGTGGGAATTGTTTCACAACAGGTAACAGAGGAGGTTAGGAAATTGGTAGGAACGGATATTCCAAATGGAATGTTTGTTACTAATGTAGGTGAAGGCACACCTGCTTACTATGGTGGAATTATGGTAGGCGATGTTATTTACAAAATAGATGATACAAAGATAGAAAAATATACAGATTACAGAAAATATTTAAATTCCAAAAAGAAGGGAGATACTATTACAGTATATCTTTACAGGAGATTAGGCACACGCATAAATCCTTATGAAATAAAAGTAGAGCTAGGCGAAAGGAAATAAAAATGAGATATATAGAAGGCTTAAGAGAAGGCGAAAAGGTAGCAGAGATTTATTTATGTAAATCTAAAACTACAGCAACAACTAAAAATGGAAAACCCTATGATTCAGTAATATTACAGGATAAAACAGGTGTTATTGACGCAAAAATATGGGAGCCAAATTCATTGGGAATAGATGATTTTGATGCTTTGGATTATGTAGATGTTGTGGGAGAGGTAATAGTGTTTAATGGGGGCAAACAGTTGAATATAAAAAGGGCCAGAAAGGCTAAAGAAGGCGAATATGACGAGGGTGAATATCTTCCTGTATCAGAAAAAAATATAGATACTATGTATGAGGAAATGTTAGGCTTTATTTCCTCTATTGAAAATAATCACTTAAAACAGCTTTTAAGTAGCTTTTTTATAGAGGATAAGGATTTTGCAGCAAGCTTTAAGAAAAATTCAGCAGCTAAAAGTGTTCATCACAGCTTTATAGGTGGGCTTTTAGAGCATACATTATCTGTTACAAAGCTATGTAATGAATATACAAAGCTATATCCAATACTTAACAGGGATTTATTAATTACTGCTGCAATTTTCCACGATATAGGAAAGACAAAGGAAATTTCAAAGTTCCCTACAAATGACTATACAGACGAAGGTCAGTTGCTGGGACATATTGTAATTGGTTATCAGATGGTAGATGACGCTATTAAAAAGCTTGACGGTTTTCCAGAAAAGCTGGGAAATGAGCTTAAACACTGTATTTTAGCACATCACGGCGAGTTAGAATATGGCTCTCCAAAAAAACCTGCTATTATCGAAGCAGTTGCTCTTAATTTTGCCGATAATACAGATGCAAAATTAGAAACAATGAAGGAAATATTAACCACCAGCACACCTTTAGAGGGACAAGAGTGGTTAGGCTACAATAGATTTATGGAAACTAACATTAGAAGGACGAGCAAATAGAATGAACCTTTCAAAAAACCAGGTTGTAAGTGTTGAAATTGAAGATATAGGTGTAAACGGTGAGGGCATTGGAAAGCTAGAGGGCTATCCATTATTTGTAAAGGACGCTATAGTTGGTGATTATGCAAGGGTGAGGATTACAAAGCCTACAAAAACATACGCATATGCCAGACTTGAGGAGCTGATTACTCCATCCAGTAAGCGAGTTTCACCTAGATGCAGCGTTTCTAAAGCCTGTGGTGGCTGCCAAATTCAGGAAATGGATTATAAGGCACAACTAGAGTTTAAGAAAAACAAGGTAAAAAATAATATTGAACGCATTGCCAAAATTACAGATTTTCAAATTGAAGATACACTTGGTATGGAGGAGCCTTACCATTACAGAAATAAGGCTCAGTATCCTGTAGGCGAGGACAAGGATGGAAATATAGTTATGGGCTTTTACGCAGGAAGAACTCATAGCATAGTGCCTTGTATGGATTGTGTTATAGGAGATACTATTAATAAGGATATATTACAGCTTATAAAGGATTTTATGACAGAGTTTAAAATAAGACCTTACAACGAAGCTGCCAGAAAGGGTCTGGTTCGTCATATTCTTATCCGTAAAGGCTTTAAGACAGGCGAGCTAATGGTGTGTATAGTAATTAATGGCACAAAGCTTCCTAAGGCTGATATTTTAGTAGAAAGACTTAAAAAAATAGATGGAATGACCAGTATTTCCCTTAATATAAACAAGGAAAATACAAATGTAATCTTAGGAAATAAGCTTATAAATCTTTATGGTGACGGCTATATTACCGACTATATCGGCTTAATAAAATTCCATATTTCACCATTATCCTTTTATCAGGTAAATCCATTGCAGACCCAGGTACTATATGGAAAGGCTTTGGAATTTGCAGGTCTTACAGGTAAAGAGGTTGTGTGGGATTTATATTGTGGTGTAGGTACAATTTCTCTGTTTCTTGCAAAGCTGGCTAAGGAGGTCTATGGTGTAGAGATTATTCCAGAGGCTATAGAAGATGCAAGAAATAATGCAAAACTTAACAATATTAAAAATGCTACATTCTTTGTTGGAAAGGCAGAGGAGGTAGTGCCAGAATACTACGAAAATCAGCGAAAGCAGGGTAACTATACTGCAGCAGATGTAATAGTTGTAGACCCTCCAAGAAAAGGCTGCGATGAAAGACTTCTTGCAACAATTATTAAAATGCAGCCCCAAAAGGTGGTGTATGTAAGCTGCGATTCGGCTACATTGGCAAGGGATGTGAAGTTTTTGTGTGAAAATGGGTATGAGCTTGTGAAGGTGCAGCCGGTGGATATGTTTGCACATAGTGTGCATGTGGAGACGGTTGTTCTTTTGTCCCAACAAAAAGCGGATGATTATGTTGAGGTGGAGTTAGAGTTGGACGAGCTTGATTTGACCTCAGCGGAAAGCAAAGCGACTTATGCGGAGATTAAGGATTATGTGCTGAAGGAGCATAGCTTGAAGGTCTCTAATCTATACATTTCACAGGTAAAGAGGAGATGTGGAATAGAGGTTGGGGAGAATTATAACCTGCCGAAGTCGGAAGATAGTAGGCAACCTCAATGTCTGGAAGAGAAGGAAAAAGCAATTGTGGATGCATTGGAACATTTTAAGATGGTGTAGAATAATAAATTGAGCGACAGAACCCAAAATTGGAACTGTCGCTTTTATATTTAAGATGGTAGAAGATAAATATGACGTTAGAGTTTGTTCTATTTCTGATAATTTCCTAAAGAAGGAAAAGCTGTAATTAAAATTGCACTATTATCCTTTGTTATAATGGTTATATAGTCCAGTTTGGCATCTGTATTAATATATCCACTTTCATAACCTGCATCTTTGTAAGGAATATTGTAGATAGAGCCTCCCATTCCATCCGAAATTGGATTAATAGAATGGCGTTGTTTCCATGCAACGTTTACCATATCTGTAGGATTTCCGTTAAAAACACCATGTGATTTACGATTACTGTTAGGAATGGTATGTCGAATGATGTGCTCTGTTCGCGTTTCGCCTTTTTTACTAACGATAGTATCCCAGTCTAATAACTCTTCATTTTTCATAAGAATAGGAGCCCTCCTTCGGCTCATTACGAAATGGAGAACTCCTATTGGAAAGCCAGAAAAAAGACTGCAGTCTGCCATCCGAAAGGGATTAACCATTTCAGTTGATAGGTAGACCAGGCCTTCCGATGGACTGGCTATTATTTACTTGTGTCTATCGTTTCACTTCGGAACACTACTGATCGGGTAGTGAGATTCACGCTGGGGATAAATTTTGCTTGTCCTTACCGAGAACAAAACCACAAGTTCTGGATTGTAAATCCCGGATTCATCCTGTATAATCATTTATGTATGAATAAGTGCGATTAAGTTTTAATAAATGCAATTCAGAACGAGTCTGGACATCTCAATTCAAAAGTAATTCTTTATGGATTTGTTATATTTATTATCGCAAAAATGTGTCTAAAACTCTGTGATGGGGGAATGGACATAATTAGGACAAGTTCGGATAGATTACGGAAAATACGGATAAAAAGGAGGCAAAGAATGGATTTTAGTAGTTTTTCAAAACCGTTTTACAGTAAGGTAAGAGCGGAGGCAGGATTACGAGGAATTTATGCTCAGCATAAAGTGGCCGCATTTTTTATGAATTCTGCGGTGGCTGGGAAAGTGGATACTGACTTTATTTATTCAGATGATGCATATAGGAAGTGGCTTACAGGAGAAAATCCTGTAGGTGCAGATTATTGGTCTATGATAGAAAGCAAGTTCAATGCAGAGTATTTTGCAGAGAATGTTGCATCGAAGATTAATGATGAAAAAGTTCCAGAGTTATTTGCTGCATTTAGTGTCAAATTTGCAAAAGGAATGAAACCGGATAAGTTTATATTCGCTTGTGCATTAGCTGAACAGTTACTTGAATTAGCTAAAGGAAAAGGAACGGCGGATAACATTGTGGATAAGAAATATAAGGAGTACCAAGCACCTGTTGAATTTTCGGATTATGTGAATAATTCATATGCAAAATACTCGAAGATGAAAACTTTGTATTATACTGCAGCAGAAGTGCCCGTTGACTCTTTTTATGTATGTAATACCATCAGTATGGACAGAATTAGATTTATGAGAAGGGTTAAGTCTGATGATAGGACAATAAAAAGACCAACATTAGATGCTCTTCGAAAAGAGTATTTCTGTACATTGATTGTAGGAATGGGTGGATGTGGAAAATCAATGATGATGCGACATCTGTTTCTGGAATCAATGAAAAAATATAAAGAAACTGGATTATTGCCGATAATCGTTACTTTGCGTGAATTTGGAGAAAAGAAAAATAGACTATTTGATATAATTGTCGATTCTGTTAAACGGCATGATATTGCGTTTTCTGGGGTGTACCTTCATAAGTATTTGATGGAAGGAAGATGTCAAATATTATTGGACGGACTAGATGAAATAAAGCCAGAAAACTTGGAAGAGTTTCATAGCCAATTGGATGTATTGGTAGACACTTATTCAAAAAATCAGTTTGTAATGTCTACGAGAAAGATTTCATCATTCATTAGCTTTTCAAGATTTAAGGTTTTATGGATGGAACCATTTTCACATGAACAGTCTATGGAACTGGTTGATAAACTCGAGATGGGAGAAGAAGCAAAAGAGCATAAGGTACAGTTCAAGAGATTGTTAGAGGAAGAGTACTTTAAGTCTCACGCAGAATTTGCAGCCAATCCGTTATTGCTTACATTGATGCTTATGAGTTTCAAACGAAATTCCAATGTATCAGATAAAAAGCATATATTTTATGAAGAGGCTTACCAGACTTTGTTAAGAAGACATGATTCAGATGACAAGGGCTATTATAAGAGACATTTTCATAGTGTTGTTGAACCATCTGACTTTACAAAAGTATTTAGAGAATTTTGTGCAAAGTCATATCGAAAAGGGGATATCAATTTTGATGATCAGCAATTCGAAAAACATTTTGCCTCGGTTCATGAAAAAGATAGATTGCCACAGGATATGATGACACTTGAGAATTTTATGAAGGATGCAATTGAAAGTGTATGTCTCATGTATGAAGAGGAACTAAGATATCATTTCCTTCATAGGTCTTTTCAAGAGTATTTCTTTGCTGATTACTATTCTCGAGCAGATGGTGGAGATTTAATTAAGCTTGAGAAATGGGTTAGAGAACATAAGCAGTCAAACTTTGATGATGGTAACGCTTTTGATATGCTGTATGACTTGGCACCTGATAAAATGGAGAAATTTATCTTTTTACCTTTTATGGAATATTTATTTGAAGGGACTGATGAAAAGACAGAGTATTGGAAATTTTTAAAAAGGGGATATACAAATTTTGAATATACCATAATTGATAAAAAAAGAATCCCAGATGAAGGTTTGCTGTTTCCTGAAAGATTTTCAAGGTCGATAAATGAGCCATCAAAGCTTATATTGACATTAATACTAAAGATAAGACATTTTGACCCATACTTCACGATTGATACCAGTGGATACAAAATTAATTATAAGAGTTTAGTGGATGGCTATTGGTACGGAGAGGTGTTTGAAAGAAAGGATGGAGAAAAACTTGTAAGACCATTTGGAATATCCAAAAGAGCGCTTGAAGAAGAGGGCAGTCTTTCTCTTCCATTTCTTGAAAATACAATATCTGATGATAAGGGTAAACCTTTGGAAATAGGTCATACATATGTTTTTGATTTTGATTTGGCATTATCAGAATCAGAAAAATACGTGGATTTAATTAATTGCTTAAAATCATCAACGTGTCCAGTAGTGTATGCATTTAAGGAAATAAAAAAATATTATGTTGAATTAAAGGAAAAATATGATAATTCAGACAACCAGTATGATGATGATTTTTAGGAGGGACATTAATGTACATGGAAGATGCTAAGATGAATGAAGTGGAAAGATGGCATAGTCTTGAAGAAATATCTATTCATTTAGGAGTCAGTAAAGATACAATTCGTTCATGGATAAAGAAAGGCACAATACCTTTCCATAAAGTTGGAAGACAATATAAATTTAGAATTTCAGAAGTAGATGCATGGATTGAAAGTGGAGAAAGTGCAGATGCGGATAAACAGTAAATTAGGAGGGTAGCCAAATGGCAATCGATAATAAGAAAGAGCAAGAAAGAGATGAACTTCATCGTGCTATATGGGCAATCGCAGATGAACTCCGTGGAGCCGTAGATGGCTGGGACTTCAAGAATTATGTTCTTGGAACAATGTTTTACAGATATATATCAGAGAATTTGACATCATATATTAATGATGGAGAAATAGAGGCTGGAAATATTGGATTTGATTATGCACAAATGTCTGATGAGGATGTTTTAGAAGCAAAAGAGGGCTTAGTAGAGGAAAAAGGTTTTTTTATTCTTCCAAGTGAACTTTTTTGTAATGTTAGAATTAATGCGGCACAGGATGAAAATCTTAATGAAACATTAGAGAGAATATTTAATCATATAGAGGAGTCGGCAAAGGGCAGTCAATCAGAAGGTAGCTTTGCTGGGTTATTCGATGATTTCGATGTAAACAGTAATAAATTAGGTTCTACTGTAGCAAAAAGAAATGAAAGACTTGCAAAACTACTTGATGGCGTAGCAGCGATGAATTTAGGTTCGATTAAAAATCATGATATTGATGCATTTGGTGATGCGTATGAATATCTAATGACAATGTATGCATCAAATGCAGGAAAATCGGGTGGAGAGTTTTTTACCCCGGCTGAAGTATCTGAACTTCTTACAAGACTTGGTACTGTTGGAAAGAAAGCAGTTAACAAAGTTTATGACCCTGCGTGTGGATCAGGTTCACTTCTTCTTAAGGCAGAAAAAATACTTGGAAAAGAAGCTGTAATGAATGGTTTTTTTGGTCAAGAAATAAATATTACTACTTACAACCTTTGTCGTATCAATATGTTTTTACATGATATAGGTTTTGATAAGTTTGATATTGAGTGTGAGGATACATTAACTAATCCACAGCATTGGGACGATGAACCATTTGAACTTATTGTTTCAAATCCTCCTTATTCAATTAAATGGGAAGGAGATGATAATCCACTTCTTATTAATGACCCAAGATTTGCACCCGCGGGTGTTCTTGCACCAAAGAGTAAAGCAGATTTAGCTTTTATTATGCATAGTCTTTCATGGCTTGCTCCTAACGGAACAGCGGCTATCGTATGTTTTCCTGGTATTATGTATCGTGGAGGTGCGGAGCAGAAGATTAGAAAGTATCTTATAGAGAATAACTATGTTGATTGTATTATACAGTTGCCAGCAAATCTTTTCTTTGGAACTTCAATTGCAACTTGTATTATGGTTATGAAGAAAGGCAAGTCGGATAATAAGATTCTTTTTATTGATGCTACAAATGAGTACATTAAAGTTACTAATAACAACAAACTTACAGAGGGAAATATCCAGAAAATAGTTGATGCATATGTTAGTAGGGAAAATTTAGAACATTTTTCATATTTAGCTTCTTTTGAAGAAATTGCTGAGAATGATTATAACCTTACTGTTTCAACATATGTAGAAGCGGAAGATACAAGAGAAATAATAGACATTAAAAAATTAAACAACGATATTCAAGAGATTGTCAAAAGGGAAGACGAGTTAAGAAAAGCAATTAATATGATAATTGCAGAAATAGAGGTGGCTAATGAGTAAGATAGAAGAATTATTAGCTGAGTTGTGTCCGAATGGTGTTGAAAATAAAAGAATAGATGAAATATGTGATATATCTCGTGGACGAGTAATGTCTAAAGATTACATTCAAGCTAATGAGGGGGAATATCCTGTCTATTCATCTCAAACGGAGAATAATGGAGAACTTGGTAAGATTTCCAGTTATGACTACGAGGGTGAGTATTTAACATGGACAACTGATGGTGCAAATGCAGGTTCAGTATTTTACAGAAATGGCAGGTTTAGCATAACCAATGTATGTGGACTTCTTAAGATAAAGAAAAATGATATATTGACTAGATATTTATATCATATGTTGAAGGTAGAGGCTCCAAAGTATGTTAATAAGGGTATGGGAAATCCAAAACTGATGAGTAATGTAATGGCGAGGATTAAGCTGGCTGTACCTCCGTTGGAGGTACAACGTGAAATAGTCCGAGTGTTGGACTCTTTCACGTTACTTACAGCCGAGCTTACAGCCGAGCTTACAGCCGAGCTTACAGCTCGTAAGAAACAGTATTCTTATTATCGGGATGAACTTCTAAAACCTCAGGAGAATATTCCTATGGTTACTCTTAAAGATATTGCTACGTCCATATATCGTGGAGCAGGAATAAAACGAGATCAGGTGACAGAAGATGGTATACCTTGTGTTAGATATGGAGAAATTTATACCACTTACAATACTTGGTTTGAAGAATGCGTTTCTCATACTAATTTAGAATATGTACCAAGTCCTAAATATTTTGAACACGGAGATATCTTGTTCGCAATTACAGGAGAAAGTGTAGAAGATATTGCTAAATCAATAGCCTATATTGGACATGATAAATGTCTTGCGGGTGGGGACATCGTTGTTATGAAGCATGAGCAGAATCCAAGATATCTTGCACATGTATTAAATACAACAATGGCAAGAGAACAGAAGAGCAAAGGGAAAGTAAAGAGTAAAGTGATTCATTCTAATGTTCCTTCAATTGAACAAATTAAGATTCCGCTCCCGTCATTAGAAGTGCAAAAGCGATATGCAGATGTTCTCGATAATTTTGAACAGATTTGTAATGATTTAAATATTGGTATTCCTGCTGAAATTGAAGCACGTCAGAAGCAATATGAATTTTATAGAGATTTACTCTTGACATTTGCTGAAACAAACGGCAGCCTCGTGACAGACAGACAGACAGACAGACAGACAGACAGACAGACAGACAGACAGACAGACAGAGCATAATTAAACTTTTACAATACGTGTTTGGATATGCGCCAGTTAAACTGGAAGAAATTGCCACTATTATTCGTGGAGGAAATTTCCAAAAGAAAGACTTTGTTGAGAATGGAGGACCATGTATCCATTATGGCCAGATGTACACTCATTTTGGTATTTATGCGGATAAATCATTGACCTTTGTAAATGAAGAAGTATTTTCCAAGTCAAAAATTGCAAAGTCGGGAGATATCGTTATGGCAGTAACAAGCGAGAATGTAGAAGATGTGTGTTCTTGTACTGCTTGGCTAGGAGATGAGGATATTGCAATCAGCGGTCATACTGCAATTATTAGCCATAATCAGAATGCCAAGTATTTGTCGTATTTCTTCCATTCGGCAATGTTTTTTGACCAGAAGAAGAAACTGGCACATGGAACTAAGGTGATTGAAGTTACACCTAGTAAGTTAGGAGGCATTGAAATATTGTTACCTACAATAGAAGAACAGGACAGAATTGTAGCTATCTTAGATAGATTTGATTCGTTATGTAACGATATTGCTGTTGGATTGCCAGCTGAAATTGAAGCAAGGCAGAAACAATATGAATATTACAGAGATAGGTTACTAAGTTTTGAATAAAAACAAAAGAGATAAAGGAGGCGAGGTAAGTGCCATATTTTAATATAGTGGCGGAGACCAACGAGAATACAGTTGTTACGCAGTATGAACCTGTGAAACAGCGCTCCGATGCTTACCAGAGTGAGGCAGAGCTGGAGAAGGAATTCATTCGTATGCTTACAGAACAGGGATATGAGTATTTGCAGATACATACCGAAGAAGATATGGTTGCCAATATTCGTGCAAAACTTGAGGAGTTGAATGATTATAAATTCTCAGACACAGAGTGGGAGAGGTTCTTTAAAGAATGTATTGCAAACGGAAACGATACTCATGTTGAGAAAACTTGTAAAATTCAAGAGGATAATGTTCAGGTCTTAAAACGAGATGATAACATGACCAAGAACATTACTCTTATTGACCGAAAAAATATCCATAATAATAGACTGCAGGTAATTAATCAGTATGTGGTTACTACGGAACAGGGTGCAAGACATGATAATCGTTATGATGTAACCATTCTTGTGAATGGTTTTCCATTGGTACATATTGAACTTAAGCGAAGAGGCGTCCCTATCCGTGAGGCTTTCAATCAGATAAACAGATATGAAAGAGATTCTTTTAGAGCTGGATATGGATTGCTTGAGTATGTTCAGATTTATGTAATTTCAAATGGAACAAATACAAAGTATTACTCAAACAGTACCAGATATAATGCCATCAAGGATGCAGAGGCAGCTAATACCAAGAAGGGAAAAACAAGTAATTCATTTGAATTTACATCTTTTTGGGCAGATGCCAATAACCACGTCATCCCGGATTTGATTGATTTTACAAAGACGTTCTTTGCGAAACATACAATTCTGAATATTCTTACGAAGTATTGCGTATTTACATCGGAGAATATGCTTATGGTTATGAGACCATATCAGATTACTGCGACTGAGAGGATTCTCAACCGAATCGAGATTGCTCATAACTATAAGAAGTATGGAGATATTGCAGCAGGTGGATATGTATGGCATACGACAGGAAGTGGGAAAACACTGACATCCTTCAAGACGGCCAGACTTGCATCAAATTTATCCTTTATTGATAAAGTGTTATTTGTTGTTGATCGTAAGGATCTGGATTATCAGACTATGAAGGAATATGACAGATTTGAGAAAGGTGCTGCTAACAGTAACTCCTCAACAGCAATATTGGAGAAACAGTTAAGAGATACCAAATCGAAAATTATTATTACAACCATACAGAAACTGTCCACTTTTATAAAAAAGAATGCCAAAGACCATCCTGCATTTAATAAGCAGGTTGTCATTATCTTTGATGAATGTCACCGCAGTCAGTTTGGAGATATGCACGCAGCCATTGTGGAGAGTTTTAAGAAGTATTATATGTTTGGTTTCACAGGGACGCCTATATTTCCGGCTAATGCAGATGCTGTCAAAAATCCTAAGTTTTCAACTACAGAGCAGACATTTGGGGATCAACTTCATACATATACAATTGTTGATGCTATTAATGACAAAAATGTACTTCCGTTTAAAGTAGAGTATCATCAGACAATGAAAGAGGAGCCAGATATTGATGATGAGATGGTTCTTGATATCGATAGGAAGAAAGTATTTGAGAGTACACAGAGAATAGAAAGAATAACCAGATATATTTTGGAACATTTTGACCAGAAGACTTATCGTGGAGATAAAACCTACATTTATAATTCTCTTACCAATATTTCTGAAGTGGCATCCGCTGAAAGAGGTAAGGTTGAAGAGATTAAACAGAAACAAAGGCTGAGTGGTTTCAATTCCATTTTTGCAGTTTCTTCTGTAGACATGGCAAAGGCATACTATGAGGAGTTTCGTAGACAGATAAAGGAAGATCCAAAGAAGGCTATTAAGTTTGCTGTCATTTACAGTTATAGTGCAAACGAAGAAGAACAGGAATCAGAGGATATTCTTGAGGAAGAGAACCCAGAAGATACATCGCAGTTAAGTCAGACTGCCAGAGATTTTCTAGAGAGTGCTATTCAGGATTACAATGTCATGTTTCATACCAACTATGATACATCTTCGGATAAGTTTCAGAACTATTATAAGGATGTATCTCTTCGAATGAAGAACAAGGAACTGGATATGCTTATCGTAGTAAATATGTTCCTTACAGGTTTTGACGCAACAACACTTAATACATTATGGGTGGATAAAAACTTAAAAATGCATGGACTCATTCAGGCATTTTCCCGTACGAATCGTATTCTTAACAGCATCAAGACATTTGGCAATGTGGTATGTTTCCGTAATCTTCAAAAGCGAGTGGACGCGGCTATTTCCTTGTTTGGAGATAAAAATGCAGGTGGAATCGTTTTAATGCAGAGTTTTAAGGATTATTATTATGGATATGAATCTGTGGACGGAAAACAGATGCCTGGCTACAGTGACATGGTTGAGGATTTGACTACAAAGTTTCCTTTAACAGAGCCGCAGATTATCGGAGAACAGAATCAGAAGGATTTCATAGCTTTGTTTGGTTCTATCCTTCGTATGAGAAATTTGCTTGTTGCATTTGATGAATTTAAAGAAAAGGAACTTCTAAACGAAAGAGATTTACAGGATTATCTTGGACGTTACCAGGATTTGAGAGATGAGTGGAAAAGAAAGAGGGAAAAAGGTGAGTTGTCTGATATCACGGATGATGTTGTATTTGAAGTAGAACTTATAAAACAGGTAGAAATCAACATCGACTATATTCTTATGCTTGTAAAAAAATATCATGATACACATTGTGAGGATAAAGAAGTCCTTATCACAATCCGTAAGGCTATTGATGCCAGTCCGGAACTTCGAAGCAAGAAGGAACTTATTGAGGCATTTCTGAATGGCGTAAATGATGTTGATGATGTCATGGTTGAATGGCATGATTACGTTGTAGAAATGCGAGAGCAGGAACTGGTTATCATCATTGAAGAAGAAAGACTGAAAGAAGATGAGACTCGTAAGTTTCTTGAAAATGCATTTCGTGAAGGCGAAGTTAAGACCGTTGGTACAGACATTGATAAGATTATGCCACCAGTTAGCCGTTTTGGCGGTGGTAACAGAGCCAAGATGAAGAAAACAGTAATTGATAGATTAAAGGCATACTTTGATAAGTTCTATGGAGTTGGTGGAGGTATAAAGTTTACAAAAGAAGAATAAGGTAGCAAGCAGAATGTGCCCCCACTTTCATTAGTTGGGGGCAAAAAGCGCCGCCACATACAATAAACAAAGGGTTCAAGGGAAAATTCCCTTGTTAGAGTAGCATTTGGATGGAGACATCTCTAATGCGTATCTAGCCGTCGCCGGGGACTGCCAGATAAGAAGGAATATTGTGTAAGCAGGAAAAGACATAGAAGACTTTGACTATAGTGCAGTATATGAGCCGTTGGAAAATCTCATAGGTGACAGATAGAAATATTTGAAAACTACCATTCAGTAAAATCTATTCCATTTTAGTAAGTCTTGAGATAAAATATGTTCTGTGAATTATTCACAAGATAATATTTTGAGGAGGCTTGGCAATGAACAAGGATTTTGAACGCTGCTGTAGCTTTCTTGCAGACATGATTATTAAATATGCACCAGAGATAAAAGAAGAAGTAGAGGTGTGTATGATGATCAAGGATTCAATTGATGACGAGAAAGTAAGCAGGCAGAAACAATTTGACCGGTTCTGTTATTACTTAGGTGGAGTAAAACAGTTTCTGGACAAAAAGGTTGCATAGGCAGCTGGCATCCTGTAGATAATATGCTACGGGATGTATACATATATTACGGGACTTCATTCATAAGAGTGGAGTCTTTTTGTTTTATTCTTTCATCTTGGAAAAAGTTTAGGTTGAACAGAGGTTGGAATGATGATAAGATTTAGTTGGGACAATAGTGAACACATGTGTTCACATTTCATAGTTTAAAAGTAATGGATTGGAGAGGTGCTTGTGGCAGATAAAATTGGAACTGATGAATATGGGGAAATACTTATATATCAGACTGATGATGGGCAGACAAATATAGAAGTTAAAATAGAAGATGATACAGTGTGGCTGACGCAACAGCAGCTTACTGAATTATATCAATGCAGTAAATCAAATATAAGTGAACATATAAAGCATATATTCGAAGAAGGGGAACTGGATAAGGATGCAGTTGTTCGGAAATTCCGAACAACTGCAGATGATAGAAAAACATATAATGTTACTTATTACAATCTAGATATGATTATCTCTCTTGGATACCGTATTAAATCAGTGATTGCAACAAGATTCAGGCAGTGGGCAACACAGCGGTTAAAGGAATATATGATTAAGGGCTTTACAATAGATGATGAGCGTTTGAAAGGAAATGGTGGAGGAAATTACTGGAAAGAGTTACTTGACAGAATCAGGGATATCAGATCTTCAGAGAAGGTCTTGTATCGTCAGGTGCTTGATTTATATGCTACGAGCGTAGATTATAATCCTCATAGCGAAGAGTCTGGTAAATTCTTTAAAATTGTCCAGAATAAACTTCACTATGCAGCACATGGTCATACTGCGGCAGAGGTTATATATCAGCGAGCAGATGCAGAAAAGCCATTTATGGGACTTACTTCATTTGCTGGAGAATTACCAGCATTAAAGGATATAGGAATTGCAAAGAATTATCTTGAAGAAAATGAACTCAAAGTATTAAACAATCTTGTTTCTGGTTATTTTGATCTGGCTGAAATTAATGCAATTGAGCATAAACCAATGTATATGGATGATTATGTAAAGCAGCTGGATAGCGTGTTGTCATCAGGAAACAGAAAACTTTTAACAGGCTCTGGTTCTGTAAGTCATAAACAGGCGTTGGAGAAAGCAAAGTCAGAATACAGAAAATATCAGGAGATTACTTTGACACCAGTTGAAAAAGCATATTTTGAAAGCATTAAAGAGGTTTCCAAGGAAGTAAAAAGGAGATGACATCTGATGAAAAAACAGCAGAAATGTTACATATACACAAGAGTTTTCACTTCCATGCAGGTAGATGGTTACAGTCTGGATGCACAAAAGGACAAGTTTAAGAAATATGCAGATTATCAGGAAATGTCTATTGTCGGGGAATATTCGGATGAGGGTAAATCGGGTAAGAGTGTGGAAGGCAGACCACAGTTTAAACAGATGTTATCGGATATAGAAAATGGTAAAGATGATGTTGATTATGTGTTAGTATTTAAACTGTCAAGATTTGGAAGAAATGCAGCAGATGTTTTATCATCATTGCAGAAAATGCAGGATTATGGAGTTAATCTTATCTGTGTAGAGGATGGAATTGACAGCTCCAGGGATGCCGGAAAGCTGATGATATCTGTGTTATCTGTGGTAGCAGAGATAGAACGTGAGGATATCCTTGTCCAGACAATGGAAGGTGGAAAACAGAAGGCAAGAGAGGGTAAATGGAATGGTGGTTTTGCACCATATGGTTATCAGCTGGTAAATGGTGAACTTATCATTGCAGAAGGTGAAGCAGAGGTTATCCGTATTAATGTATGACAAATTTGTCACTACAACGATGGGAATGGCTGCGATAGCTACATTTTTAAATAACAGTGGTTATAAGAAAAAGCTTCGCCAGAATAACACAATCGAAGGTTTCTCTACATCATTCGTCAAAGGTGTGCTGGATAATCCGATATATTGCGGCAAGCTCGTATTTGACCGAAGAAAAAATGAGAAGATTCTGGGAACAAGGAATGAATATCATATCGTAAAACAAAAGGATTACTTGTTAAGTGATGGAATCCATGAGGCAATCATATCAGAAGAAATGTGGAATCAGGCACACAGAAAGCGTCAGGAGACAGGTGTTTTACAGGTAAAAACGCACAGCCTTGAACATGAACATATTTTATCTGGAATTATAAAATGTCCTGTCTGTGGAAGCGGTATGTATGGCAATGTAAACCGCAAGAAGCATCCGGATGGAGGCTATTATAAGGATTATTTTTATTATGCCTGCAAACACAGGAAGCTTGTGGACGGACACCGCTGTACTTATAAAAGACAGACTGAGCCAGACAACCGGGGCGAAAAATAGGCTTGCTGACCAGATGGATCATTTATCCGTATCGGATAAGAATTATGATAAAAAATATAATGATATGCAGAAACGTCTGGACAAGCTATATGATGAAATCACTGATATTGAGAATGCCATGGAAGAAGTCGAAACAAGACTATATAATATCAGGCAGGACAAAATCTCAGAAGATAATGTTTACCAGTTCCTTTTATTCTTTGATAAGCTGTATGATAAATTTACTGATCTGAAAAAGAAGACATTTTTGAAGAGCTTCCTGTCTGATGTGTTTATCTATGAGAAAGAGCAAAAGGATGGCAGGGTATTAAGAGGCCTTTGATTTAAATTTCCGATATATCTGAATGGCCGAGATGTGCTTGGAGTAGATTGGGACAACGAAAGTACAGATGAGACGGTAGTATTGATGTCAAAAGTGAACCCTAAGAAGTAAAAATAATGTATGTACTGGTCAAGCTTTTTTGTAACACTTTGTTCGATAAATACCTATATGTAACGAGCTTCCATTGGCGTCAAATAATTATTGTATGAACGAGGGCGAACATAGTTGTACCAATTTATGTATTTCATAGTTAGCTCATCCATCATCTCTACATTTGAAAATGAAGTTACATTATAAAAGTTACTTTTAAAAGTATTATAAAATCTTTCCATAGGAGCATTGTCGTAGAGACAGCAGCTTTACTCATGCTTTGGATTATATTGTTATCTTTGCAAAAATTTACAAAATCCCATGATGTAAACTGAGCTCCCTGGTCTGAGTGCAGAATTATTTTAGGATATTTTTCATGTTTTAGTGCTATTTTCAGAGTGTTTATTGCCAAACCGGTATTAATATAATTGCTGTTTAACGAAGCGACAGCAGACCTGTCATACAAATCAATAATTGAACAGTTGTATCTAAATTTTCCATTTGGCTGGCGCATATATGTGAAATCTGTGCACCATACTTTGTTTTTGCAGTCGACAGTAAAATTCTGGTTTAAGAGATTGTCAAAGATTTTATTCTTTTTGCCTGCTTTATAGCCTGGCTTGGAGTGCATAATGACAGCACATAAGTTCAAAAATATGTGCTAAGCGTTCGTGATATTATCGTCAATAAATCGATATACCACTAATCGATTTCCTTCGCGAAGAATGCCGCTGCTTTTTTTAGAAAAGCAATTTCCTTATCTTTCTCGTTAAGAATCTGATTTAATCTTCTAATCTCCCTGGCTTCATTAGATTCAGGTGTAGTGTTGGTGGTATAAAGGCATTCTTCCTTATACTGATTAACCCATTGGCTAACAGTACTCTTTGCAATATTATAATCAGCAGCTATTTGGACTGTTGACTTATCTCCAGCCATATATGCTTTGACCACTTCTTTTTTAAAATCATCGCTATAATGTATTGACATAGTAATGTCCTCCTTGTTTGAGTAATATTATAATATATTATTCGAACAAGGTGTTACAAATTTACTATATCACTACAATCTTTAATTATTTCCAACTGACAGTAAATTTACTCCATCAAATTTGCTGATTAATTGACAAAAATAAAAAAAATATATATAATTGCTTGAAATATCTACATTCTTAAGAAAAATATAAAAGATATGGCCGATATTAAAAAACACTTTTCCATATCTTTTTTTGAGCAAAAAATCTGAAGATAGGAGGTTGATAAAATGCTAAAAAATGCTATAGCATATATTTTAAGAAAAAGAAATAGAACAAGTATAGTATTTATTATTTTAACATTAGTTCTCTCATGTTTGTATTCATGTTTGAACATATCAAAATCAACAAGTGATTTGGAAAAAAACTTATACAAGATTTCAAATACATCATTATCAATAACTAAAAATAATGGTGATACTTTTGAAACTAATCAGTTTAAAGAATTAGATAATATTAAAGAAATAAAAGAAATTATCACTATGTATGATGGACTTGCTAGAACTACAAACATCAAGGTTGTAGATGGAACACAATTAATAGAACGAGATGATTTATCAGATGAGTTCAAAAATATGCTTTCAGTAGAAGCTACTAATAATAGTGAAAAGGACAATTTATTTAGTAGTGGCATTTTCACTATTATAAAAGGCAGACATATTAAGAATAATGATAGAGGAAAAATTCTTATTCATAAGGAACTTGCAGAAAAAAATAAACTAAATATTAATGATAAAATTAAACTTGAATTGATTGATTTTAATAACAATGAAAAGAAAATGGAATATGAGTTTGAGATAATTGGAATCTTTTCAGGTAAAAAACAAGAAAAATATACTGGCTTATCATCAGACTTTAGTGAAAATATGGTATTTATTGATTATGAATCAAGTCAAAAAGCATTAAATAAACCTGAAAATAACAAAATTGTTAATAAACTTGAAATATACTCAGATAGTTCAGAAAATACAAAGGTAGCACTAAATAAAATTAAAAAAATCAAAATTGATTGGTCACAATTAAGGGTTTCAAGTGATAACCGTATATTCGAAGAAACACTAGAGTCTATAGATGGAATAAAACATATTATTAATATCATGACATATTCAATTATGATAGGTGGAATTACAGTTTTATCATTAATATTAATATTATGGTTAAGAGAAAGAATATATGAAATAGGAATATTATTATCAATTGGTATAAGTAAAATAAAAATTGTAACTCAATTTATACTTGAATTGTTATTTATATCACTACCTTCTTTAGTATTATCATTGTTTATAGGAAATGTAATATTAAATATTATAGTCGATGGATTTATGAATTCTGATGATTCAACAATAACGGTTGATAGCTTACTTAAAAACAATAATTTAATTTCAAATTTTATAACATTTTTAGAAAGTTACGGAATATTAATTGGAATTATTGTTCTATCAGTTATTATTGCAAGTTTAATGATATTAATAAAAAAACCAAAAGAAATATTATCAAAAATAAGTTAGGAGATTAAAAATGGATATATTAGAAATAAAAAATGTAACATATAATTATCCAAATTCAAGTGAGTTAGTATTATCTAAAGTAAATCAAAAATTTGAAATTGGAAAATTCTATGCAATAATAGGAAAATCAGGAGCAGGAAAGTCAACATTACTTTCACTATTAGCAGGTTTAGATAAACCACAAAAAGGTCAAATCTTATTTAAAGGAAATGATATAGAGAAAGACGGCTATAGTAATCATAGAAAAAATAACATATCATTAGTTTTTCAAAACTATAATTTAATTGATTATTTAACACCAATAGAAAATGTCAGATTAGTAAATAAAAATGCATCTGAAACAATCTTATTTGAATTAGGGCTTGATAAAAGTCAAATAAATAGAAATGTAATGAGGTTATCAGGAGGACAACAACAAAGAGTGGCTATCGCAAGAGCATTAGTTTCAGAAGCCCCAATTATTTTAGCAGATGAACCTACTGGAAACTTAGATGTTGATACTGCAAGTGAAATAATTGAAATACTTAAAAAGTTAGCAAAAGAAAGAAATAAGTGTGTAATCGTGGTAACACATAGTAAAGAAGTTGCAAATTCTGCAGACATTGTTTTGGAATTAAGAGATAGAAAACTTAAAAACATAAACAAAATTCCTCAGGAGGTCAAATAATGATTAAAAATGCATTTCATTATGTAACTAGAAAAAGTCTAAAATCAATAATTATATTGTTAGTTATAACAGCTATGTCAACACTTTGTCTTATTAGTTTATCAATTAAAGATGCTACGAACAGAGCATCAAAAGAAACTTATGGAAATATTACAAATAGTTTCTCTATGGAAATAAACCGAAGAGTTAATTTTGGAACACCAAGAGGTGGTGGCAATATAAAAGGACAAGATATTAAAAAAATAGCTGCATCAAAAGATATTGATTCATATGTAAAAAGAATTAATAGTGTTGCTGATTTAGTTGATAATGATATAATAGAAACTCAAAAAACACTTTCAAGTCAATCACCAGAAAGAGCAAAAAACTTTAAAAGGGCTGTTATGTTAACAGGAGTTAATGATTCATCAAAAGAAAATAAGTTTATCTCAGGAGCTTACAAATTATCTAGTGGTGAACATTTAAACGAAAATGATAAAAACAAGATTTTAATGCATAAAGACTTAGCAGAAAAAAATAATTTAAAAATTGGAGATAAAATAAAAATAAAATCTAATTTATTTGATGCTGATAATGAAAAAGGAGCAAACGAAGAGGTAGAAGTCGAGATAAAAGGTCTTTTCGATGGTCATAATGAAGGTGGTGTTACTGTAGCCCAAGAACTTTACGAAAATACTTTGATAACTGATTTAGATACGGCTGCAAAAGTATATGGAAATACAGAGGATACTGCAGTATATCAAGATGCAACATTTTTTGTAAAAGGTAATAAAAATTTAGATAAGGTTATTAAAAATATTGAAAAACTTGATATAGATTGGCAACAATATAATTTGATTAAAAGTTCAAATAATTACCCGGAACTACAACAATCAATATCAGGTATATATAAAATAGCAAACAAATTATTTGCAGGTTCATTATTATTTGCAGGTGTTACAGTTTCATTACTATTATTTTTATGGATGAATGCCAGAAAAAAGGAAATTGCAATTTTGCTTTCACTAGGAATTTCAAAAGCTAAAATATTCGGACAATTTGTTATTGAACTTGTATTTGTATCAATTCCGGCATTTATAGGATCATACTTTCTGGCAGTTTATACAGCAAGTATGATAGGAAATAACATATTAAGTAAAGTTACTGGTACTATAGCAAAACAAATTGCCAAACAAGGAGAATCCAGCCAACTTGGAGGTGGAGCTGAAGTAGATGGTTTTAATAAAACACTAACAAGTTTAGAAATTAATATATCTCCAAAATTAATGATATATGTGATTTTATTTATGTCAATAGTTCTTATAATATCTTTACTAATATCTTCATCAAGCAATTTAAAGAAAAGTCCAAAAGAATTATTGATTGATACAAAATAGTAATAAATATTTATAATTTATTAAAAGTAAACCAGAGATGGTTTACTTTTTAAATAGTTAAAATTTAATTTTTGTATAGTGGCCATATTTAAAACTTTGTAGAAAAAAGGTAAATGCTTCATAGCAAGTACCTAGTTTTATAAAAAGGTTGTGTTCTCACAACCTTTTTGCTTTTCTGATATATTCCGGCTGTTCTGATGACCATGACAAAAGTTTTTCAAGAAAACTTCTGTCTGTGTCATCCTGATGCTCCGGCAGTTCTGTCAACAAGTATTCGAAATACTCATATGGCTTTAAGTTATTAGCCTTGCCAGTTTCTGCAATACTGTAGATAATAGCCGAGGCTTTAGCAACATTTATTGTATCTATTACCTGCCATTTTTTCTTTCCGATACAAAATCCACGAATAGCCCGTTCGCTTGCATTATTGTCTATAGGTACATCTCCATCCGTCAAAAATACTTTCAGATATTTTTCCTGATTTAATATATATGTAAAGCCATCTCTAAGTTTACCCTTATTTGGTACTGAACTATGAAATACATAAATTGGTACAACTATGTTCGCCCTCATTCATACAATAATTATTTGACGCCAATGGAAGCTCGTTACATATAGGTATTTATCGAACAAAGTGTTACAAAAAAGCTTGACCAGTACAAGGAAAGAGCACTTGCTATTATAGGCTGAAGTAATTATCTTCCAAGTCGCATTTTAAAATCTTCGTACCCGAAATCCGTAAGCTTTTCAAAAGAACCATTTACCGTCATTTTATATATGTTTGGCAGTGCCATTCCATTAAAGGTATTGTTTTTACAGGTTGAATATATTGCCATATCACCAAATATAAGCATATCTCCAATTTTTAATGGCTCATTAAAGTAGTAATCACCAATAATGTCCCCTGAAAGACAGGTAGGCCCACCTAGCCTGTAAGGGTAAGGATTTGTAAGGTGGTTATTGTCAGCTTCCTTAGGTGTTGCCATATAAAGAGGTGGTGTATAAGGCATTTCAATTACATCTGGCATATGACAGGCAGCACTAGCATCAAGAATTGCAATATTTATATTACCATTTTTTACAACATCTAAAACACGGCTTATAAGGTAGCCACTGTTAAGAGCTACAGCCTCTCCAGGCTCAAGATATACAGATAAATTCCACTTATTTTGTGCATATTTAATAAGCTGTTTAAGCTTTTTAATATCATAATCCTCACGGGTAATATGATGGCCACCACCCATATTAAGCCATTTCATTTGTGGAAGAATATCGCCGAAGCCTTCCTCTACTGCCTTAAGTGTAGTTTCAAGGGCGTCGGAATTTTGTTCGCAAAGTGTGTGAAAGTGTAAGCCATCTAAAAGAGCAATAGCAGAGGCATCCATTTCCTCATTCCACACCTGTCTTGTCACGCCTAATCTACTGCCTGCGGCACAGGGGTCATAGATTTCATGACCCTCCTGTGTAGAGCATTGTGGGTTGATGCGAAGTCCTATGCTTTTACCATTTTCCTTAGCCAGACTTCCGAATTTTTTTAATTGGTTTGGAGAATTAAAAACTATGTGGTCAGCATATTTTAAAAGCTCCTTAAAATCATTGTCAGTATAGGCTCCACAAAATACATGAACTTCTTTGCCAATCATTTCCTCAGCACCTAGTCTTGCCTCAAACAGACCACTTGCTTCTGTACCAGATATGTAGTCAGAAAGCAGGGGATAAAAATTAAAATTGGAAAATGCCTTTTGTGCAAGAAGTATTTTGCAGCCAGTTTCCTCAATGACTTCTGCTAATATTTTTGCATTATTTATTAGTGCCTCCTCGCTGATAACATAGCTAGGGGAGGGAAGCGATGAAAAAGCTTCAAAAGGGTTAATTTTATTAAAAAGCTTAAAAGCTGGATGTATATTTTTTTTCATATTCATTAATCCACCAATACTGGGTTGTGGTTTTCACTGCGTGGTAATCCATATTTGTCAAGTGCATCAAGGAATGGGTCTGGGTCAAATTCCTCTACAGTATAAACACCAGCCTTGTTCCACTTTTTTGTAAGAAGCATTAAAGCTCCACACATTGCAGGAACACCAGTAGTGTAGCTGATAGCCTGACTTTCTACTTCTTTATAACATTCCTGATGGTCACAGATATTGTAAATATAGTAGCTTTTTTCTTTACCGTCTTTTTTACCTGTAAAAATACAGCCAATGTTAGTCTTTCCGTGTGTACGAGGACCAAGACTAGCAGGGTCAGGAAGGAGAGCCTTTAAAAATTTTATTGGAACAATTTCCTGTCCTTCAAAATTGATTGGGGTAGTAGATAACATTCCAACATTTTCAAGACATTTCATATGTGTAAGATAGCTTTGTCCAAAAGTCATAAAGAAGCGGATTCTTTTTACCTCAGGAATATTTAAGGCTAAGGATTCAAGCTCTTCGTGATGAAGTAAATACATATCCTTTTCGCCAACCTTATCAAAGCTGTATTGGCGTTTAATGCTCATAGCAGGTATTTCGACCCATTTTCCATTTTCAATGTAGCTGCCAGGAGCAGAAACCTCGCGTAAGTTTACTTCTGGATTGAAATTTGTAGCAAAGGCATAGCCGTGGTCACCACCATTACAGTCAAGAATATCAATAGTATCAATAGTATCAAATTCGTGCTTTTTAGCATAAGCACAGTAGGCTTGTGTTACACCTGGGTCAAAACCGCAGCCTAAAAGTGCAGTAAGACCAGCCTTCTCAAATTTTTCACGGTATGCCCATTGCCAGCTATAATCAAAGTATGCAGAAAAGCCAGCCTCCTTACAACGCTTTTCATATATTTTTTTCCATTCTGGGTCATCTGTATCCTCTGGCTCATAGTTGGCAGTATCCATATAATTAACACCACAGGCAAGGCAGGCATCCATAATTGTAAGGTCCTGATATGGAAGTGCAATATTCATAACCAGCTCAGGCTTGTATTCATTAATTAAGCTTATAAGCTCAGAAACATTATCTGCATTAACCTGTGCAGTTGTGATTTTAGTATTGGTTTTTCCTTCTAATGACTTAGCTAATTCATCACACTTAGATTTTGTACGGCTTGCTATACAAAGCTCTGTAAAAACCTCACTTACCTGACAACATTTTCTGATTGCAACATTTGCGACACCACCGCAACCGATTACTAAAACTTTGCTCATTTTAATTTCTCCTTGTATATTATTAAATTAATTTTGTTTCCAGTAAATAAATTGTTTTTTGCCATATATCCCATAAAAAATTAGGATATTGCCAATAATATTTCCCTAAGCACCTTACAGGCAACAGCAGTGGAAACTCCACTTGTATCCAGCATAGGTGCCAGTTCATTTATGTCTGCACCTATAATATTTGTTTTGCTTACCAGCATTATAGCTGAGAGCAATTCATTAAAGGTTATGCCACCTGCCTCCGGAGTGCCAGTTCCGGGGAATATTGATGGGTCTAGGCAATCCAGGTCTACTGTAAGGTATATAGGGGTATGTGCTTCTCTCAGCTCATTGACCAGCTCTCCCAAACCGTCAAAATTAAAAGGGTGCATATCTGTATGATCTCTTGCAAATTCAAATTCTGATTTTTCACCACTGCGAATACAGAATTGATGGATTTTATTATTACCAATAAGGTCATAGCAGCGTTTCATAACGCAGGCGTGACTTAGGGTTGCACCCAGATAATCTTCTCTCAAATCTGCGTGTGCATCAAAATGAATAATATGAAGATTTGGATATTTTTCTACAGCAGCCTTTACAGCACCATAGGTTACAAGATGTTCCCCACCAATCATAAAAGGAAGTTTGTTATGGTTTAATATTTCTGCAGCAGTTTTTTCTATATCCAGTAAAGCGGCTTCGGCTAATCCAAAGCAAAGCTCTAAATCACCATAATCGAAAACCTTAATATCGCATAAATCCTTGTTTTGATAAGGGCTATAGGTTTCAAGACCGAAGCTTTCGTGCCGGATAGCAGAAGAGCCAAAGCGTGCGCCGGGGCGATAGCTTGTAGTTGAATCAAAGGGTGCGCCAAACAGTACGATTTTAGCTTCTTCAAAATTGGCATCACAGCCAATAAAGGTTTCTACATTTTGTTTCATTGCTCAACCTCCTCAAGCATTTTTTCTAAGTAAGCAGGCAGATAAAAGGAGCCTACATGTAGCTTTGTTGTATAGTATTTTGTGCTTAAATGTAAAGCCTTCCATTTTGCCTCGTCAAAGTCATTTATTGGATGATATTTTTTACTGGCAAAGCCAAAAAGCCAGTAGCCAGCCGCATATGTAGGTATGTGTGCCTGATATACACGACTTATAGGAAAGGTATTTACAATTCGTTTATGACTACGCTGCATTATTTCAGCATCGTGCTTGTAAAAGGGACTTCCCTGCTGGTTGACCATAATTCCGTCCTCATGAAGTGCATTGTAGCAAATGCCATAAAATTCTCTTGTAAAATATCCCTCAGAAGGTCCAAAGGGGTCATTAGAGTCAACAATAATTAAATCGTATTCATCAGTACATCTTCTAATAAAACGGAGTGCATTATCAAAGTAAATGTGGACTCTGCTGTCATCTAAACGACAGGCATTTTCAGGAAGAAAGGCACGGCACGCCTCAATAACATCTCCATCCATTTCCACAAGGTCAATTTTCTTTATGCTTTCATAGCGGGTAAGCTCCTTAACTACACCACCATCACCAGCACCAATAACCAATACAGCTTGAACATTCTTGTGTACTGACATTGGCACATGAGTAATCATTTCATCATAAATAAACTCATCACGCTCAGTAAGCATTACATTTCCGTCCAAAGTAAGAACCCTTCCAAACTCTGGTGTATCAAAAATATCAATCTGCTGATATTCACTCTTCTTTGAATATAAATGTCTGTTTACACGCAAGCTGTGCTTAACATCTGGAGCGTGAAATTCACTAAACCATAAATCCATTTTTCTATCTCCTTAAAATCTTCCAAAAAATATCTTCTAACAATAATTATAAAAAACACATTTTCTACAAGGTATAACATACAATGCCATAATACTTTATAACCAACAATACACCTGCATCACAAAATAACACTCTAATCCTATAATGTTATTTTGTAGTAAGTACGGCAATGCCCAAATTTTGCAATGTTATTTTATAGCTAATAAGGTAATACCCAAATTCTATAATGTAAATTATATAGCCAATGGAGTAACAACCAAATTCTGCAATGTAATTTATATAGCCAATAAAGTAACGCTCAAATTTCACTATGTTATTTTATAGTCAACAGGGTAACGCCTTAATTCCATAATATTGTTAAATAATTTGTAAATGTATTCCCCACATACCTTGTGTTACATTAATGATTTCAAAAGTAGACCGTATGGAAATGTCGGTGTTTAGCTCGCAGGTATTACGATTTATCGTAATACCTGCAAGCTTATGCACCGCTACATTGAAATCGAGCGAGAGCGTGTCTACTTTGAAATTATTAAAGTAACACAAGAGGGGTACACCAATCATAAATAACAAAAATAACATAAGCGGATATACAAATTGCATTACATAATCACATTCAAATGCTCTATTTCCGGGTCCTCAGGTCCTGTCATTGAACACCCCTTCGCCTTAGCATAATCTATATAATCAAGTATTTCCTTTGTAATGCGTTCTCCTGGTGCCAGAATAGGTATTCCCGGTGGATAACACATTACAAATTCACTGCATACATAGCCAACGCTTTCGTGTATAGGCAGGCTTTTCTTTCTAGAGTAAAAGGCTTCCTGTGGGCTGCTTACTACTTCGGGGTCAATATATTCCTGACTTAATAGTCCGCTGGAATCTCGTTGATAACGGCGGCGGATTTCTGCTAAAGCACTTACAAGTCGCTCAAGTTCCTGAATTCTGTCACCAATAGAAAGGTATGCCAATATATTGCCAATATCTCCAAATTCTATTTGTATATCGTATTCATCACGCAATATGTCATATACTTCAATACCAGCCAGACCAATATCTCTTGTGTGAACACTAAGCTTTGTAGGGTCAAAGTCAAAAATTGAATCGCCATTTATAAGCTCCTTGCCATAAGCATAATATCCACCAATAGCATTAATCTCCTCTCTGGTATATTCAGCCATTTGGACTACCTTACGAAAAACCTCTTTGCCTCTGAGTGCAAGATTTCGTCTGCTAATATCAAGACTGGACATTAATAAATAACTGCCAGAGGTGGTCTGGGTCAGATTAATAATCTGTCTTACATGACCAGCATTTACATTTTTTCCAATGAGTAAAAGGCTGGATTGTGTAAGACTTCCACCACTTTTGTGCATTGAAACTGATGCCATATCTGCACCGGCTTCCATTGCTGAAACAGGCATATTTTCACCAAAATAAAAGTGCGTTCCGTGAGCCTCATCTGCAAGACACAGCATACCAGCCTCGTGAGCCATTTTAACAATGGCTCTTAGGTCACTGCATATGCCATAGTAAGTAGGGTTATTTACAAAAACAGCAACAGCGTCGGGATTTTCATTAATTGCCTTTTGTACCTGCTCCCGGCTCATTCCTAGGGAAATACCAAGCTTTGTATTAACCTCAGGATTAACATACACAGGAATAGCACCACAAAGCACCAGAGCATTAATTACACTTCTATGAACATTTCGAGGCAGAATAATTTTATCACCACGCTTACAGCAGGAAAGCACCATACTTTGTACGGAGCTGGTTGTTCCGTTGACCATTAAAAAAGCGTCTGCAGCCTTAAAGGCATCAGCAGCAAGAATTTCAGCTTCGCGTATGACCGATACAGGGTGACAAAGATTGTCTAAGGGCTTCATACTATTTACATCAATGCTTACACATTTTTCACCAAGAAAGGCAGTAAGCTCAGGATTTCCCTTTCCGTGCTTGTGACCGGGAACATCAAAGGGTACAACACGCATTTCACGAAATCTCTCAAGTGCCTCGTAAATAGGGGCTTTGGATTGGTCTAAAATCTCTTTTTCCATAAAATTACCTCGACTTAAAATGAATTTTACATACTAAAAAAGCAAGCTGTTTTTACACAACTTGCTTTAAATATCCTTTAACATATAACTCAACAGGCATCCTGATATTAAATCATATCATATGATATTGTGGAATACATATTGGTTTATTTAAGAAAACACATATTAAATATGCAACAAAATATGTATTTGCTTGAAATTACATAGTTTCATAATTCTGTACTAATGTATACAACGGGTATAGTTATAAAAATTCTAATTGTACAGTTTGCAAAATATCAGTACATTATTTTTTATAAAAGATAGGATATTATTTCGGGCATACAGAGTCTATATAGCAATACTACTTTTACTACTCTTATTGACCATTTCACAAGTCTGCGTAAGAACGCATTTCGGTTATAAAGTAACCAACTTATAAAACTGAGCTTTTAACTCAATCAATAAGGCGGCAAGCCGCCAATCGGCAGTGGACCCGGCTGTCCGTATGGCCTTGACTTCAAAAGAAGTGGTCCCCGTAAGATCGCTCTTAGAACTCTGATGACAAATAATATCATCTGGTCTATTTTGCTTTCACGAAATTAATGTCGCAACACCTATAAATTACGACCAATATTATTTATAACTTGAAGTTAATTATAAGTCAAGAATTTTTTTGTTAAATTATTGTATAATATTTTTTTAAAATTATTCTTATATATAGAAATAATTAAAGTAATATGTTAAAGTAATAGGTGATTTAATGATTTTGTGAAAATCATTTGGCTGATTAGTATAAGAAAAGGAGAATAGAATGCTGATATGTGGAAAAGTCGTTAATTCGGTCGGCTATGAGCAAAGTGGTGGAGGGTACAAGTATAAAGTAAAAATACGCAAGGCGAATGGAAGGGATACAACATTTATAACAAATAAAGAGATATTTAGTAGGTGTGAATACTACAAGGATGTTATATTTGATGTAGATGTTGTGTATAAAGGGAATGGTAAGCTTGATAGTAAAAATTCTACTGTAAACCGAGTATATATAGTAGGAGAGGATATTAGCAATGAAGATTATCTAAATCGATATAATAATCAAAAGCTTTATTTCAGTAAAATGGAAACCCCTTTAGATGACAGTACCAGAAAAATGCGAGAGAATAATTTGTATACTGTACTGATGACACTTTTAGTTATTGGAGTTGTTGTATTATCAGTATATAAGGTAATAACACAGGACAAGTTTATGAAGGATGTCAAGGGCTTTGAAATTGTAGAAGGTGTGGTTACAAATATATCCGTTACTGATGCACCTACATCGGAGGGTGACAAGGAAGCCAATATATGGGTTAAGTATGTTGTAGATGGTCAAAATTATAAGATAAGAGAAAGTGCAATAGGAACCACATTTTTGTATAATGATGTAGATGGTATGAAAGAAGGAAGTATTGTTAATATATTATATAATCCTAATGCTCCAGAGATAGGATATATAGCTACATACTCTGACTTTGAAAATACATATGTACCATTATATGGAGGTACATATATTTCGGGTTATGTACTGGTGCTTATTTCAATGTTGGCTGTAGTGCTTTTACTTGTACATTACATAAGAAGGATTACAAAAAAGAGAGCCTTATATATGCAGTTTGTATGGCCTGTTATGTGGATAATTACATCTGCTATATATTGCTTCAGGTACTCTTTGAATTACATATTTGGATTGGCACTGTCGGTAGGAGTGTTAATTTTGGTGGTTGTTTCTGTTTGGTTGATTAAGAAAAATGGAGAGAAAAATATATAATAAGTGGCAATAGAAAAAGGGAAGGAAAAATCAGAGAATGAAAAAAATTATTAGAGAAAAAATGAAAAGAATAGTGGCATTAGGACTTGCTATTATAATGGTATTTACAACAATTATAGGTTGTAGTGATGAAAAAAAGGCTGTAACTACAGATAATGCACCATTGCTTACTAGAGCACAGTGGGTACAGTTAGTAGGTATGGGCTTTGGTTTGGATTCACCACAATCAGAAGAACCTTATTATGCTGATGTACATAAGGAAAATAGTATATTCCCTTATGTACAAGCGGCATATGAGTGGAATGTATTGTCAACAAATACAGATAAGTTTAAGCCAAATGATGTTGCAACGCTTGGTTTTGTAATTTCTACCTCCGTTTTGGCAGCAGAGCTTGATTATAAGGAATTTGTTAGTGATTACGGAGAAAATGGAGCACTTATTAAGTGCGCAAATAAATATGGAATATATGAGGTTGACCCAGAAGATACAGATAAACTTACATCTGGTGTTACAGACATAGAAGCAAGTATTATTTTAAATGCGGCAATACATGAATATCTTGCAAAGGATGAAGCTGGCAAGAATGAAGTGGTATATGTAGAAAATGTCAAAGACTTTTCAAAAGAGGACAAGTTTGAAGTCAATAAAGTGGGTACTACAAAAGCAATTTCAGCCAATGTAGCCAGTTCCCTGGAGGTAGGAGATGTTTTTATAACTCCTCCGACAAGTGAATATCCTACAGGCTTAGCACTTAAGGTATCTAAAAAAACATTAAATGCAGATGGTACATATTCAATAGAAACAGTAAAACCAGATATATCGGAAGTGTTTGAACAGATTAATATTGATGCAGAAGCAATAGCAAAGGCAGAAAATTTTATCCCTGAAGAGGGTGTAAAAATAATTAAAGATAATAATAGCTCAAGTAATACTGGAACAGCGTATGTTGCGTATGGTCAAATTGATGATTTATCAGGGACAGACAGTAGGATAGATGAAACAATAAAAGGTTCGTTAAGTGGTACAGAAACAATAACCTTTGATATTAATTTGCGTGATAAATCCACTAATTTAAAAAAGAATAGTGCTCTTGAAGCTGCATTAGGAGTTGTTAGTGCAAAATTAAATGAAACCGGACAAAAGAATCCAGACTTCAAAGCATTTAAAAGTTTAATGGAAAAAACGGGTACAACCGTTGAACCAACACAGATTGCTACATTGCGAGTAAAGGAGCTTATTGAATCCTATCGCAATAAAAATATTACAAAGACGGAGCTTAAAAATCAAATTAAAAAGTTAGAGGGAGAGTATACAAAAAAGGAAAAAACAGAAAAGAGAGGAAGCTTTGATGCTGGATATTCAATAACAGGTCAAGTTAAAGTTGATTTAAGTGTGAAAGCAAATGTTGATTTCAGTATCTGGAAGTGGAAATTAAATGAATATAGTGTATCTGCGGATGCTAAATTGTCGGGAAATATTGACTTTAAGGGAACAATTAAGGGTGATGTTACAATCGCTAAATTTAAAGTTCCTGTTGGTGGTGGAGTTTCTGTAGATGGAAAATTAAAATTATTTTTTGATGTAAATGGGGAAATAAAGTATAGTGTTGAGGTAGATGCAAATGCAAAGATTTCCTATGAGTCTGGTAAGGGATATAAGAATACATGTGAAAAAAGTGTAAAACACGGGTTGGAATTATCTGTTTCTTTAGAAGGAGGTTTTAAGGTTGCTATTTTAGCAAGTATATTAGGGTATTCATTAGTAGATGTTACGGTTTCAGCATCAGCTCTAATTGAGATGAAAACAGAGCTTAAGCAGAAATTGAAAACAGAATTTGATGAAAATACAAATACATTGCATTATACAAATATTGTTACATTATCATCAAAGGGAGATTTATATCTGCCAATTATTAAAATAAAGGTTGGTGACGATAAGGATACATTGGTGCATGATTTGGGTATTTCCCTTGAATTTACCGTATGGGATAAGGATAGAGCATTGTTTAAGAAAAGCTTTATAGATGAGTCGGTTGATTGGGTGATAGCAGATGAAACAGAGCAGTTAGGTGAGGATGAAACAACCACAGAAGAACCAACAAGTAGTGGATTAGATGAAACACAGGATAATAGTGGGGCATTAAATTTATCTGAATTTGCAGTATCACTTCAAAAGGGAGATAGCAAAATAATAACTGTAAAAGTTCCAGAAGGATATAAAAGCAATGATATTAAATGGGAATCAGATGATAATTCAGTTGCAACAGTATCAAATGGTGTTATTCAGGCTATTGGAGAAGGTAGTGCAACAATTACTGTGTCTACAAAGGACGGCAAATACACCTCAAAATGTATAGTATTAGTTAATTAATTTGGCATTTTCGTTTAATAAGCATTATAATAAGAGAGTCAGGTAAACAATTTTGAATACCTGGCTCTCCTTTATTTTAAAAGAAATACTTACATATGAAAGGATAATTTTATATATGAAAGAAAATCAAATGCGTATGCTGTTTGAAATAGATACGAAGGATTACGATATTAATGGAACGACCTTTAGCAGACCCTCTGCAAGAGGCATTATTATTAAGGACGGAAAGCTTGCAATGATACACAGTTTAAAATACGAGTATTACAAATTTCCAGGAGGTGGAATAGAAAAGTATGAGGATAAGAAGAATGCACTTATAAGAGAGGTGCAGGAGGAAACTGGTCTGGTGGTTATTCCTGAAACTATAAAGGAATATGGAATGGTTCACAGAATACAAAAGGGAGATTATGAGGATGTATTTATTCAGGACAATTATTATTATTTATGCGAGGTCGAAGAAGAACTAAGGGAGCGAAATTTAGATGCTTATGAGCAGGAGGAAAAATTCACATTGGAATATGTAACACCTTTGGAAATAATTGCTACAAATAAAGCTTGTAATCATATAGAGGCTGATAATATAATGATAAAAAGAGAAAATAGAGTGATTGAAATATTAGTGCAAGAGGGTTTGATATAAGTTAATCCTATGGGTTTTACAAAATATATATGTTAGAAAGGAAATGTCTATGAAGTGTGCATTTATTAATGGAAAAATTCTTGACGGAACAGAAAACATGGAGGTTGTTGAGGGAAAAAGCATATTAGTAAATAATGGGATAATTGAAGCTATAGTAGACAAGTCTGGTGATTATGAGGGCTATGAGCTGGTGGATTTGGCAGGAGGTTATATTATGCCAGGGCTTATTAATATGCATGTACATCTGGCAGGAAGTGGAAAGCCACAAAAAAAGCAGAGGGATAATGAAAAGCTGGTAAAGCGAATAATGAGCAGTTCACTTACTAGAAAAATTGCATATAAAATGGTTTGTGGTTTTGCAAAGGATGAGCTTCTTAGTGGCGTAACAACTATAAGAACTGTGGGTGGCTTAGGAAATTTTGATACAACACTTCGTGATGAAATAAATGAGGGAACCAAGCTTGGACCTAGAATATTAGCGGCAAATGAAGGAATATCTGTACCAGGTGGTCATATGGCAGGCTCAGTAGCAATAGCTGCAAATAATATTGACGAGGCATTGGCACATTTGAAAAAGGTAGAGGGACAAAAGGTTGATTTAATAAAATTGATGATTACAGGTGGAGTTATGGACGCAAAGGAAAAGGGCGTGCCGGGAGAATTGAAAATGAAGCCGGAAATGGTAAAGGCTGTATGTGACGCAGCACACAAAGCAGGCTATACTGTGGCAGCCCATGTTGAGTCCTATGAGGGAGTAAAGGTGGCATTGGAAAATGGTGTAGACTCTATTGAGCATGGTGCTAGAACAGATGAAGAAATAATCAATTTATTTAAGGAAAAAAATGCTTTCCTTTGTACAACCATTTCACCAGCTTTACCTTATGCCCTGTTTGACAGAAGCATAACAAATGCTACTGAGGTGGAGCAGTATAATGGAAATGTAGTTTTTGAAGGCATAGTACAATGCTCTAAGGCAGCCATTGAAAATAATATACCTGTAGTCTTAGGTAATGATGTTGGCTGTCCTTGGATAACACAATATGATTTTTGGAGAGAATTATTTTACTTCCACAAATATGTAGGTGTGTCAAACAAATTTGCATTATATACAGCTACCTCAAGAAGTGCAGCCATTGCAGGAATAGGTGACAAAACCGGTACAATAGAAAAAGGAAAAGCGGCTGAAATGATTGTAACCAGAAAAAATCCTTTAGAGGATTTAAGAGCTCTTAGAAATGTGGAGATAGTTGTAAAGGGCAATAATATTATAAAAAATCCAAAAATAAAAAAGAGAAAACAGGTAGAGAAGGAACTGGATAAGTTTATATAAAAGTATATAAAACAATAAAAATAACTGCCATATGATTAGCAATAGTTAAACTATTGAAATATCATATGGCAGTTTTTTATAAAAACTCTAGCTTGTTTTTAGGTTGAATATGAAAACTTATTAAGCCTGAGGACCTGCTGCAACAAGTGCCTTACCAGCTTCATTTCCTTCATATTTTGCAAAGTTCTTAACAAATCTGTCTGAAAGGTCTTTTGCTCTTGTTTCCCATTCAGCAGCATCTGCGTAAGTATCACGAGGATCAAGAATACCTGAATCAACTCCTGGTAATTCTGTTGGAACTTCAAAGTTGAAGAATGGAATCTTCTTTGTAGGAGCTTTGTTAATATCTCCACTTAAGATTGCATCGATAATTCCACGGGTATCCTTAATAGAGATACGCTTTCCTGTTCCGTTCCAGCCTGTGTTTACAAGGTAAGCCTTAGCACCACTCTTTTCCATCTTCTTAACAAGCTCTTCAGCATACTTTGTAGGATGTAACTCAAGGAATG
>OIEM01000105.1_pt1 | contig 51284 bp, 53 predicted proteins | sample 1581761 | NCBI WGS metagenome assembly OIEM01 (sample SAMN01760978, study PRJEB22395) | human gut metagenome | reverse complement strand
TTTACATTACGCCAATCTGTGAAAGGAGCAGCACCATAGAAGTCAACAATTTCATGACCGGCATATGCTTGGATAATCAGAGCTACAGCACGCCATTCGGGCTTTCCAAGCTCTGTAGCATGTAAAATAGCATTCACCGATTGTGTGAAAATTTGATTGCTATTTGCACCACCCAAATAGTCATTAGGATACGTATATAAAGTAGGTAACGGCCCTCCAAATGTAAAAGTACCTTTTGAAGTAGTCCAATACCCGGAATAGTTATCAATATTATTAGCACGACCATATTGATAGTCATGAGGTTCCCAATTACCACCCGGTTCATGCGAATAATTAATCATAAAAGGGATAGCACCACGAAGTTCTTTTTCAAGAACCGTAATGTCAGTAGCTCCTGCACCTTCCTCATTGGTATTATCCATCTCTTCCTGTCTGCCTATCATCCATGGGTATTCTTCCGGAAACTGATCACCGCAACTGATAAATATACCCGTTGACAATAAAGACCCGGCAATGAGAGCAATCGAACATATTATTTTCTTCATTTTCATAATTATCTGGAGATTGGTTTCTGTTACGAAGGGGATGGAGTTATGGCGTTTGGTGAGGCTAAAATGCGGTTTTCGGGAAGAGAATTTACGGTGATTCCGCCCAATTATGCTCATACGACTAACAGTGATCTGGGTACGGTTAGTAAATGGGAGTATCTTTTCATAGATGTGGAAGGTTTTATGAAAAAATTTCTGAACAATCCGGTAAAGGCTGAAAAAATGATTCAGAGAATATATTCTAAGGCTTTATTTCTGAAAGAGAATGAGTCTCCCTCCATAGCTGAAAAAATTCTTAAGATCATGAATATCATGCGTGAAGGAGAAGAATTTTATATTGAAGAATCCAGTGGAGTTCTTGCGGCATTACTAGTAGAAATTGCCAGACTGAACCGGGCTTCACCGGAAGACAGGGTGGAAGAGGAAACAGGGAAACTTACAAATATGATCACCCGCGTACTGGATTTTGTTTCTTATCACTATATGGAAGACATTCGGATTGAGGATCTGGCGAAGATCTGTCACATCAGTGAAACTCATTTCAGAAGAGTATTTACATCGCATATGAAGGTAAGTCCTCTGGAGTATATTAATTCTGTGCGGATTCATACTGCCTGTGAATTTTTGCAGACAACAGATATACCGGTGGCAGATATTGCGCACAAATGTGGTTTCACGACCAATTCAACGTTTAACCGGAACTTCAGACAGATAATGGGAGTGACTCCGGTTGAATGGAGAAAGCGGCCGGAGAATTATGAACAGCAGCTTTTGGATTTCTATATTCATTCAGAGGAAGGATGGTAAAAAAGTTATGAACTATAAGATTGTGGAGCAGGTATCAAGAAAGAAAAAGAGTATGTCCGGAGTCCTGCGTGTGGTAATGATTGTTTTTGCAGTGCTTTTTGTGGTTATGGGAATCACGATTTCCCAGGCATTTATGCTTCCGGGATTTCTGCTTGCAGGGCTGTATTTTGTCTTTGATATATTCAGTCAGAAGGATTATGAATACACGATGGAAAACGGTTAGTTTGAAATAGATGTGATCTATGGCAAGAAGTATCGCAAAACAGCTCATATATTGGAGTTGAGCAGTCTGGAGACAGTGGCACCGCACTGGCATGAAAGTGTTGCAAGGTACAAAAGGAATGGCGGAACGGAGAAACTGAAAAAGTACGATTATACCTCTTATGAAGATGATGTGCCTTACTATACCATGATCATTCGGGAAGATGGACGTAAAATAAAACTTCTTCTGGATCTGACAGAGGAAATGCTGCATACGATGAAAACACAGTTCCCTGAAAGGGTTTATTTTGCATAATATGCAGAAATGTTTGTGAAACATGTATGAAAAACAATATGAAATTTTATGAGATAGAAACAAAAACCTTCTTTTTTGACAAAAAATGTTCGCACAATGTCAAAAAAGAAGGTTTTTTTGGGCATCCTGACGAATGTAAAAAGAAAAAATCCTCAAAGTCCTTAACAATAATATTATCAAAAGCAGTACCTAAGGTAACTGGTTATCAAATAAAAATATATTCATCCAAAAAGAAAGCTAAGAAGAATAAGGGTGCTATTTGGACAAAGGTTGTACAGACAAATTCCAAGAAAATAGTTATTAAAAATAAAAAATTAAAAAACAAAAAAACACTTTATATTCGGATACGTGCTTATAAGAGAATCAATAGAAAGAATAAATATAGTACGTGGTCAGAGATTAAGAAAGTAATTGTTAATTAGTAATGATTTCAGTGAATCATTACGAGTGTTGCTTCTTTCAAGCTAAAATAAAGACAGAAAATAATAACTCATGCGATGGAATATTTAATGTACACGGACATTCCGGTAATTAAGATTGTGATGAATAATGGATTTGCTTCAGTTGCAGCATTTAATAAAGTATTTAAAGAAAAAATGGAATTATTCGATGGATCTTTATGAGCAAAATCTGTCAGATGTAACATTAAATAAACGAAGATTAAAGCAGCTGGATCAGATATTCATTGAAGAACTTCAAGAAATCAAAGAAGATATGAAGTATCAAAAAAAGGCAGCGTATCAGGAAATTATGTTGGAGAATTATATATTGCAATAAGGATGAAAATGATAAAATCCCTCATGTATGATATTAATAAGAAGTTTCATATATCATACATGGGGGATTTTTAATGTGTATTGCTTTTAAGATAGTTTCTATGCTTTAAAATTTAGAAACAATTTTTGATGATATCTTCGTCAAGACCATTTTTACAAGTGATATTTCCTATCACAAAATATAAGATTCCACCAGCAAGAAGTCCCCATACAACAGCATTGATTCCAGCAATCTGGACGTTATAATAACAAAATACATAAGTGATCGCAGCACCGAGAGAACTAAAGACTGCTGCCTGTTTTGTTCCTTTCTTCCAGAATAATCCTCCGACCAAAGGCCAGAAAAAACTGCATTCCAGACCACCTAAGGCAAATAGATTCAGAAAGAAAATGATATCAGGTGGATTGATCGTAAGTAAGATAACGATCACACCAAATGCGAACGTAACGAGCGTGCTCATTTTCCCAACATTTTTGTTATAAGACTGAATTTTCACAGGATCATCTTTGACAACATAGTTACGCCATAGATCTTTCACGATCGCTGCAGAAGCAAGAATCAAAAGAGAATCAGCGGTAGACATAACAGCAGCCATAGGAGCAGCTAGGAAAGTTCCTGCAAGTCCGACTGGCATGATCTTCTGAACGATGTATGGGATAAAGTAATCAGAGGTTGGAAGATTACTTGTATCCACTAATGCACCTGCCCATGTACCGGCCATATGCATGCCGACAATGATAAAACTACAGGTGATCGCTCCGATCCACATAGCGGAATGAAGGCTCTTCGTGTTTTTAAAGCCCATCGCGCGGACAGCAGTCTGCGGAAGTCCGAGCGTACCAAAACCGACAAGAACCCAGAAGCTAAGCAGAGTACCAGGAGTATATACAGAGAAAAGATCGTCATACACACCGGGAAGATTCTTCGCAAGTCCTGCATCAATTCCGGCAAGTCCTCCCCCTGCTTTTAATACAAAGAAAATAAACAGGAAAGTACCGATACACATAACAATTCCCTGAATCGTATCTGTGATCGCAACAGCGCTGAAACCACCAAAAGATGTATAAATGATAACAACTGCTCCAAAGATCAATAAAGAAACAACATGATCAAGTCCAGTGATAGAAGAGATCAAAGTTGCTCCGCCAGTAAATTGTCCGATCATCTGTGCCATGAAGAAGGCAACCATAAGTAAGCTGGTTACAATAACTAAAACATCACTTTTATAACGAGCCTTTAAATAACCTACAACAGTAACGGCACCAGTTCTTCTGGAAACTAAAGCAAGTTTGTTACCAAGGACACCTAGTACCAGAAATGTGATCGGAACTTGAACTGTAGCGATCCATGCCTGTGCATATCCATAAGTAAGACCAGCAGCTCCTGGACCAGAAATAAAGGAACTTACAGAAGTATAAGTTGCCATGGTTGTCATTGCCAGAAGAAGTCCGTTCATATTTCTTCCACCGATGAAGAATTTTTTCTCGGAGGATGTATGCTGTTTTTTATTTTGACGGTTACTGAAAATGATACCGATCGCAGCATTTAAGGCGAGGTAAACAATAAAAATTGCAAGAATGATTTTCTGATTTGCTGACATTTATTCTTCTCCCTCCTCTTCATCGTCATATTCAAAGTTAATAAATACATGTTTTAATAGGTACCAGACACCGATCAAAGAAAGTATGATCGTTCCGAATGTTGACACACTAAACCATGCGGGCATTCCTAGAAAATAAAGACCAGTACCATTTAACAAAAACGCACTAGCAATATGCCAAGCACAGCAGATCAATACAACGATCAGTGTTCCACGGATCTCACGCATACACTGTTCATGTTTCTCCTGTCTTGTTAATTTTTTCATATTATATGATTTCCTTTAATAAAAGGTCAGATTCGCAAAGGATATCTGCCAAAAGTATTATCTTACAAATATGGAAGAAAATCAATTATTCTTAACATTTTAAAGAGATAAGATCAAAAAGAATGTTATAAAATAGTTTGAATAACATATTCATCTTTGGTATAATAAATCATATCAGTATGCAGAAATACAGGAGGCTTTTACTATGGAGAATAAAAGTAGTTACCAGATAAACGAGCAGGGAGTGCTCGGGGAAGTGAAAATTGCAGATGATGTGATCGCAGTGATCGCAGGAATTGCAGCAACTGAAGTGACAGGAGTTGCCAGAATGTGTGGGAATATCACGAATGAACTGGTAAGTAAACTTGGAGTGAATAATCTGTCCAAGGGAGTCAAAGTTGTCGTAGAGAATCATCATGTAAGAGTCAATCTTGCATTAGAACTTGACTATGGAGTTAGTATTCCAGAGATTTCTAAGAAAGTTCAAGATCGTGTGAAAGCAGCAATCGAGAACATGACAGGATTAAAGGTCAGAGAAGTTAACGTCCGTGTCACAGGCGTTGCAGCAGAAGAAGAGTAAGAAAGAATATAAAGCAAAGTCAGACGGGACTGATCGCAGTTCCGTCTTTGTATCGCAGAAAGGAACCCTAATGAAAAGAAGTGAGGTAAGAGAACATATTTTCAGAATTTTATTTTGTGTAGAATTTTGTGAGAAAGAAGAATTTGAAGATCAGGTTGAATTATATTTTCATGGACATGAAAATATCAATGAGAAGACACAGAAAGAAATTACAGAGAAAACAGAGAATCTGATCGAACATTTAGATGAAATCGATGAACAGATTTCTGCACATACGAATGCATGGAATTTAGAGAGACTTGGAAAAGCTGAATTATCTATTTTAAGACTTGCAACCTATGAAATCTTATTAGATGAACAGGTGCCAAGAAAAGTAGCGATCAATGAGGCAGTAGAACTTGCAAAGAAATACTGCAATGAAAAGGCAGCACCATTTATCAATGGTGTCTTAAGTAAGATTGGACAGGATATGGATGAAGAGTAAAGTTTTTTCTGTAACACAGATTAATACTTATATCAAACGAATGTTTCAAAGTGATTATGCCTTAAGGAGGATTTCAATCAAGGGACAGGTGTCAAACTGTAAGTATCATTCTTCTGGGCATATTTATTTTTCATTGAAAGATGAAGAAAGCCAGATTTCTTGTGTGATGTTTGCGAGTGCAAGATATAATGGATTGCAGTTTGAATTAGAAGATGGACAGGAAGTCATTGTGGATGGAAATGTCAGTGTCTATGAGCGTGGCGGAAGTTATCAGCTATATGCACAGGAGATTCGTTTAAATGGAATCGGAGAATTATATGTTGCATATGAGATGTTAAAACAGAAGCTTTATGAAGAAGGATTGTTTGACCACGAGATCAAGAAGCCGATTCCAAAGAATCCAAAGAAGATCGGTGTGGTAACGGCAAGAACAGGTGCAGCAATTCATGATATCATTAGTACAGCAAAGCGCAGGAATCCGTATGTACAGTTAGTATTATATCCTGCTAAAGTACAGGGAGAAGGTGCATCTGATACGATCGTATCTGGAATTCGCACTCTGGACCAGTATGGAGTTGATACCATTATCATCGGAAGAGGTGGGGGCTCGATCGAGGACTTGTGGGCATTTAATGAAGAGAATGTCGCAAGAGCGATCTACGAAGCAAAGACACCGATCATTTCTGGAACAGGGCATGAGGTGGATACTACCATTGCGGATTATGCGGCAGATCTTCGCGCGGCAACACCGACAGCAGCCTGTGAACTTGCAGTTCCAGATATCACAGAAGTGATGGAAGGAATCGTAAACAGAGAATATACAATAGCTGCGTTGTTGAAACAGATCATCCGGCGTTATCAGATGAAATTGCAGAAGTATCAGATCACCATTGCAAATTACGATCCACGATTTCAACTTCAGGAACAGAAGATGCGTTTGTCAGAATTAGAAGAACAGATTCAGCAAGTGATGAAGAATAAGATGACAGGGTATAAGCACAAACTGGAATTGTACGCAAAAGAACTTCATGGGTTATCACCAACAGCGAAATTGATCAATGGATTTGGATATTTAGAAGATCAGAATGGTGAGCCAGTTACAAGCGTTCACAAAGTGAAAGAGGGAGATCAGATTTCCTTAACGATTTCAGATGGAACGATCCTTGCAATGGCAAAACAGATCAGAACAATGGATGAAAAAGGGAAGTAAGAAAGAGGAAGTTTATTATGGCAAAGAAGAAATTTGATATTGATCAGGGTTTTCATCAGTTAGATGAAATTCTTACAAAGCTTTCCAGTGAAGAAATCAAACTTCCAGAGGCTGTCAAACTATATACTGAAGGAGTAAATCTTGTGAAACAGTGTAAGGATTCTCTGGATAAAGTAGAAAAAGAATTGATCGTATTAGAAGAGAATGGGGAAGAACATGAACTTTAAGGATGAGATGAAACAAAAGGTTGCACAGATCGAAATTATTTTAGATGAATATCTGCCAGCACAGGAAGGGTTACAAAAAACAGTTTTAACTGCAATGAACACAACCGTTAAGGCGGGAGGAAAGCGTCTTCGTCCAATGCTGATCAACGAGACATATCAGATGTTTGGCGGAAAGGGAGATATCGTAAAGCCATTTATGGCAGCGATTGAAATGATCCATACGTATTCTCTGATTCATGATGATCTTCCAGCACTTGACAATGATGATTACAGAAGAGGTCAGAAAACATGTCATATCGTTTATGGAGAAGATATGGCGATCCTTGCAGGAGATGCACTTCTTAATTATGCGTATGAAGTTGCAACGAAAGCATTTGATCTTGCGGAGAAAGACCAGATCATGAATGTAGTTGAAGCAATCAAGATTCTCGCCAGCAAACCTGGAATCTATGGAATGATCGGCGGGCAGGTTGCAGATGTTGAACTGGAAGGTACACCGCTTAGTATGGAGCAGATTTTATTTATTCATAAGAATAAGACGTCTGCATTGATCGAAGCATGTATGATGATCGGAGCAGTTCTTGCAGGAGCATCCAAAGAAGATGTTCTGAAGATGGAAGAATGTGGAGAATATATCGGACTTGCGTTTCAGATTCAAGACGATATTCTGGATCTTACAGGAGATGAAGAAGAGATCGGGAAACCGGTTGGAAGTGATGAAAAGAATCACAAAACAACTTATGTGACATTAAAAGGATTAGAACGTTCACAAAGAGATGTAGAAGATATTTCAAAGAAAGCAATTGATATTTTAGAAAAATATGATAAGGGAGATTGTTATCTTACAAATCTTACAAGATTTTTGATCCATCGAACACACTAAGGCAGAGAGGAAGAGGGAGCATTATGCTAGAGTATATTAATGATCCGAATGATATTAAACAGATTCAGCCAGAGGACTATAAACTTCTGGCGAAAGATATACGTCGTTTTCTATTAAGAAATGTCAGTCGCACAGGGGGGCATCTGGCATCGAATCTTGGAATTGTAGAACTAACGATGGCGCTGCATCTTGTTTTGGATTTTCCAAAAGACCAGCTGATCTTTGATGTAGGACATCAGTCTTATGTGCACAAGATCTTAACAGGAAGAAAGAATGGATTTGAGAATCTGAGGCAATTTCATGGGATGAGTGGATTCCCGAAGAGAAAAGAAAGCGATTGTGATGCGTTTCACAGTGGACACAGCTCCATGTCGTTATCAGCAGCGCTTGGGATGGTTACAGCAAGAGATATCAATCATACGGATGAGACGATTGTTGCGGTGATCGGAGATGGTGCGTTGTCTGGCGGAATGGCATATGAAGCATTAAATAATATGGCAAGACTACGCAAGGAGAAGAAGAATCTGATCATTATCCTGAACGATAACAAGATGTCTATTGCGGAGAATGTCGGTGGAATGTCTGCGTATTTGAATAAAGTACGAACAAGAAAAGAATATGTGGAATTTAAAGGAAATGTGGAACAATCCTTATTAAGAATTCCGGGAATCGGGAAGGAATTAACAACAATTCTTAAGAAATCAAAAGATTCGATCAAACAATTATTTGTTCCGGGAATGTATTTTGAAGATATGGGGATCACGTATATTGGACCTATTGACGGGCATAATGTTCCCTTGATGGTAGACACGTTAAATAGAGCGAAACAATTAGATGAGCCGATCATTATTCACGTGGTAACGAAGAAAGGAAAAGGATATCGTCCTGCGGAGCAGAATCCAGCCAAATTTCACGGAATCAGTCCATTTTCCTTAAAGACAGGGGAAGTTTTAAAGAAATCGGACAATCCATCGAACACAGCGGTATTTTCAGATACACTGATCAAAGAGGCGAAGAAAGATAAGAAGATTGTTGCGGTAACTGCCGCAATGCCGGATGGAACAGGTCTTGGAAAGTTTAAAAATCATTTTCCAGATCGTTTCTTTGATGTAGGGATTGCCGAACAACATGCAGTTACATTTTGTGCCGGAATGGCATCAAGAGGTCTAAAGCCTGTATTTGCAGTGTATTCAACATTTCTACAAAGAGGTTTTGATCAGATCTTACATGATGTGGCAATCGGGAATTATCCAGTTATATTTGGATTGGACCGCTCAGGACTTGTTGGAGCGGATGGAGAAACTCATCAAGGTATTTTTGATATTCCGTATTTATCTATCATCCCAAATATGACGGTGATGGCTCCGATCAACGGAAGGGAATTATCTGAAATGCTAAAACATACGCTCCATCATGCAAAAGGACCAACCGCGATCAAATATTCCAGAGGAGAAGCAAGCTCTTTGTATGAAGATCAATTTGAAGAGTTACACTATGGAAAAGGCCAGATACTTAAAGAAGGAAAGGAAGCTGTGATCATTGCAGTTGGAAATATCTTTGAAGAGGCAGATAAGGCGGAAAAGATTCTTAAAGAAGAAGGATATGAGATTGGTTTAGTTAATCCAAGATATATCAAACCATTTGATCAGGAGTTGATCATGAAACTGTCACAGACCTATGATAAGATCATGATCGCAGAAGAAGGCGTATTAAACGGCGGATTTGGAATGATGGTGAATGAATTTCTGAGTGAGCATGATTACAAAGGTGAAGTCAGATGCCTTGGAATAGATGACCAGTTTGTGGAACATGGTTCTGTAAGTGAGTTAAGAAGAATGTTGAAGATTGATGGAGAAAGTATTGCAGACTCCATCAGACAATGGATGAAGGAATAGAAAAATGAAGAAAGAACGTTTAGATGTACTGCTTGTCAAGAAAGGGCTTGCGTCTTCCAGAGAAAAAGCAAAAGCGATCATTATGTCAGGAATTGTTTTTGTAGATGGACAGAGAGAGGATAAAGCAGGATCAACTTTTGATGAAAAGCAGGAGATCATTGTAAAGGGAAAAACTTTAAAATATGTCAGTCGAGGTGGATTAAAGCTTGAGAAGGCTATGAAGAACTTTGATATTGTATTAAAAGACAAAGTCTGCATGGATGTTGGAGCATCTACAGGTGGATTTACAGACTGTATGTTGCAAAATGGTGCAGTGAAAGTATATTCAGTTGATGTCGGGCATGGACAGTTGGACTGGAAACTAAGAAACGATGAGAGAGTTGTTTGTATGGAACGTACGAATATGCGTTATATGACGGAAGACGATATCGATGAAAAGGCATCGTTTGTATCTATTGATGTTTCTTTTATTTCATTGACCAAGATTCTTCCAGCGGTATATCGAATTTTGAATACGGGAGGAGAAGTTGTTGCACTGATCAAACCGCAGTTTGAAGCAGGAAGAGAAAAAGTTGGAAAGAAAGGTGTTGTACGAGATCCAAAAGTTCATGAAGAAGTCATTGAGAAGATCTGTGATTTCGCATCTACGAACGGGTTTGAATTATTACACCTTGATTATTCTCCGATCAAAGGTCCAGAGGGAAATATCGAGTATTTATTACATATGAGAAAAACAGAGACAATGGAGAATGGACATACAATGACAGATCAGATCAAGGAAGTGGTGGATGCATCACATGCGGATCTGGCAAAGAATAAGGAATAACATGAAGAATTTTTTGATTTTAACGAACGAGAAAAAAGATCCAGGACTGCGTATTTCCAAAAAGATCCAGGATTATATTGAAAAACAAGGTGGAATCAGCCAGAGAATGTGTGATTTTACAAGACATGTTCAAAAAGATATGAACTGCATCACAAAAGACACAGAGTGTGTGATCGTTTTAGGTGGAGATGGGACGATGCTTCATGCGGCAAGATTGATCGTAGATCATGATATTCCGATGGTTGGAGTAAATCTCGGTACCTTAGGATTCTTAACAGAGATTGAGTTATCTAAACTTTATGACGGATTGGACGGATTGTTAAATGATACTTTCCAGATCGAGGAGAGAATGATGTTAGATGGGCGCGTGATCCATGCGGATCATGAGACAGATCATCTTCCAGCACTCAATGACGTCGTGATTGCAAGAAGTGGTTTTTCAAGAATCATCTCGTTTCGTATTATGGTCAATGGCAAATTGTTAGATGTATATGAAGCAGATGGGATTATTGTTTCGACGCCGACAGGATCTACAGGATATAATTTATCAGCAGGTGGGCCGGTAGTGAATCCAAAAGCAAATGTTATTTTGATCACTCCGATCTGTCCACATTCGCTGCAGTCAAACAGTCTTGTTCTTTCTCCAGAAGATGAGATTGATATTTATATTGAGAACGTGAGAGAATCTCAGTTAGAGGAAGCCTACGTTACCTTTGACGGTCAGGTTGCGAGAAAACTTCAGCCAGGAGATGTTCTTCAGGTGCGTAAATCAAAGAAGATCGCAAGGATCATTAAAGTGAAAGGAGACAGCTTTTACAGAATCCTTCGAATCAAAGTTGGAGGTCAGAATGAAGAAAAATAGGCAGGAAGCGATCATTGAATTGATCCAGCAATATCCAATTGAGACACAGGAAGAGTTGTTGTCAAGATTAAATCAGATTGGCTTTAAGACAACGCAGGCAACGATTTCAAGAGATATCAGAGAACTGGCATTGATCAAGAAACCGGATGCAGATGGGAAGCAGATTTATTGTCTGATCGATCAGGAAGATGAGACTTCAAGAAAGTATCAGAGGATATTAGCAGAAGCGATCATTTCCATGGAACTAGCAGAGAATATGCTGGTTGTAAAAACCGTATCGGGAATGGCAATGGCGTCTGCTGCTGCACTTGATTCTTTAAACATCATTGGAATGGTTGGTACGATCGCGGGAGATGATACGATTATGTGTGTTATGAAAGATAAGAATATTGGAAGAACTGCAATTGCTGAGATTGATCATATGATCAAAAAATTAAAAGAATAAATATACAGAGAGGAAATCTATGCTTCAGAATTTACATGTAAAGAATCTTGCGTTGATCGATGAAGTAGAAATTACATTTGATGAACATTTGAATATACTGACTGGAGAAACCGGTGCAGGAAAATCTGTCTTGATAGGTTCTATAGAAAGTGCACTTGGGAAAAAAATATCAAAAGATATGATCCGACCGGGAGCAAAAGAAGCAGTCATTGAACTGCTTTTTTGGATTGAAGATCAAAAGCTGATCAAAGAAATCGAAGCTCTGGATCTGGAAGTAGAAGACGGCCAGATCTTCATCAAACGTGTGATCAACGAGAAGAGAAGTATTAATAAGATTAATGATAGTACGGTGACACTCAATACGTTAAGAGAAGTTTCCAGACGTTTATTTGATCTGCATGGTCAGCAAGAACATCAAGTACTGTTAAAAGAGAAAAATCATTTAAGTATGATGGATCATTTTTTACCTGAAAACGCAAGATATTCCTTAGAACAGTGCAAAAATCTTGCAGGAGAATATCACGAGATTTCAACAAAGATAAAAGAAATATCAATAGATGACCAGCAAAGATTAAGAGAGATGGACTTCTTAAAACATGAGATTTCAGAGATTGAGAATGCCAATCTTGTCAAAGGAGAAGATGAGGAATTAGAAACGGTATATCAAAAGATCGTCCATAGCCGAGATATCATTATTTCTTGTCAGGCAGCACGTATGCTGACGGGATATGAGGAAGAAACATCGATTGGCAATCAGTTAAGTGAAAGCATAAGAAGAATGCAGGAGATCAGTCATTTAGATCCTCAGATCTCAGAATTTTATGAACAACTGTTGTCAGTGGAAGATCTGTTAAATGGTTTTCATCAGGAATTGACGACATATATGGAGAATATGGAATTTGATGAGCAGACGTATCAGGAAGTGGAAGAACGTCTGAATGTCATTAATTCTTTAAAAGACAAATATGGTCCATCGATTGAAGATGTTACAGCATATGGACAAAAGGCAGAAAAACGATATAATATGTTGTGTGATGCAGAACATGAGATTGAAATATTAAAGAATGAACAGGAACGCATCAGGGAACGATATCTTAAGGAAGCAAAGAATCTGTCAGAACAAAGATGTAAGGTAGCAAAGACACTTGGAAGCAATATCACAAAAGCATTAGAAGATCTGAACTTTTTAGATGTCAGATTTGAAATCGAAGTTACGAAAAAAGACCAGATTTCAGCAGATGGAATGGATCAGATCCGTTTTATGATATCGACCAATCCAGGTCTTCCAATGCGTCCGGTACAAGAAGTAGCATCTGGTGGTGAATTATCAAGAATCATGCTTGCACTCAAATCAGTAGCAGCACAGGAAGATGGAGTAGATACGTTGATCTTTGACGAAATTGATACTGGGATCAGTGGGGAAACTGCCAATCGTGTAGCTAAAAAGATGGCAGTGATCTCAAAGGATCATCAGGTGATCGCGATCACACATCTTCCACAGATCGCAGCGATGGCAGATAGTCACTACTTCATTAGAAAACAAACCGATCAGAAGAATACGCAGACAATGATCCGAAAATTAAATGAATCAGAATCGTTAAAAGAGATTTCAAGAATGATTAGCGGGGATCAATGGAGTGAAACGTCTATGGAACATGCAAAAGAAATGAAATCTTTGGCAGATGAAACAAAATTATACTGAGTATGTAAGCGGTAATCTTCATATAATAAAAAGGATATATCAATGACGATATGTCCTTTTTTAGGAGGAAAAATATGAAAAAATACACTTACCGCAAATTTTTAATTCTACTTTTTATGATCAATTTAATCGCAATAACTGCAGTTTATATAAAATACTGCAATGCAAGACTTCCAGATACGATTCATATCAACAAGAGCGAAACAGTCTCTCTTTGTTATGATGTACCAGTCAGTGCAACGATCGATCATCAAACGATACGATTAAATCAGCCCATTGTATTCAAACAATGTCACATGGGTCAGTATGAAATGAAAACCAATTTATTTGGCGCGATTCCATTAAAGAAGATTAAAGTGAAGGTCGTAGATGACCAAAAGATCACGCCAAGCGGTGAAGTGATCGGTGTCTATGTAGAGACAGATGGATTGTTTGTGCTTGATACGGATCAGTTTACCGGAGAAAACAGCATGGAATATGCACCGAGTAAAAATAAATTATATCGTGGAGATTATATCAAAAAGATTGATGGAAAAGATATTGTATCAAAAAAACAATTCATCGAAAAAATCAATCAAGGTCAAGGAGAATCTGTGATATTAACAGTCCAAAGAAAGGCAAAGATGATGCAGATCAAGATCAAGCCAGAACGTTCAAAGACGGATCACATGTATAAAATTGGAACATGGATCAGGGATAACACGCAGGGAATCGGTACGATGACTTATGTAAAAGGTACGTCATTTGGAGGGTTGGGACACGGTATTTATGATATGGATACAGGCACACTTTTAAAGATCAAAGGTGGTCTTTTGCTGGATCCACAGATTTATTCCATTAAAAAAGGAAAATCAGGAACGCCGGGAGAGATTGTTGGAAGTATTGAATACAAGGAAGAGAATATTTTAGGTTCCATCAAAAAAAATACGGAAAAAGGAATTTATGGAATAATACCAAAGAAACAACAAAAAGCATACAAGATAGGATATCGTCAAGATATCAAACCAGGGAAAGCTTATATTCTCTCCAATGTAAGCGGTACTATGAAACAATATGAGATCCAGATCAATAAGATCGTGCCATCCGACAAGGATGTGTTAAAAAGTATGGAGATTGAAGTGACAGACAAAGAATTATTAAAACTTACCAACGGGATCATACAGGGAATGAGTGGCAGTCCAATCTTGCAGAATGGGAAACTTATTGGTGCTGTTACACATGTTTTTGTAAATGACCCGATGAAAGGGTATGCTATTCTTATGGAAACAATGCTCTATGAGATGGAAAATTAGAGCAAAGGGAAATGGAAGGTGTTTTTAAAATATAAGTTTGCTACAATAGAAAAAAGGGAGGGTGAGAGACATGAAAATTTTGCATCTTGGAGATCTGCATCTCGGAAAGAGAGTGAATGAGATATCCATGATTGAAGATCAGAAATTTATATTGGATCAGATCGTTACATTAGTAAAAGAAGAAAAGATAGATGTTATTTTATTATGTGGGGATATCTATGATAAGGCAATACCGACGATCGAGGCGATTCATCTGCTGGATGAATTTTTAGAAGAACTGAGTGATCTTAAAGTAAAAGTATTGATGATCAGCGGAAATCATGATTCTTCGGAAAGATTGTCATTTGGAAGAAACTTATTTAAACGATCTAATTTATATATTGCATCACAATTTAATCAGGAAATTGAAAAGATTACGATCAAGGAAGATGGATACAATATTAATTTTTATATGCTTCCATTTGTAAAGCCAGCGTATATCAATCATGTATTAAAAATTCAGACAGAAACCTATGAAGAATGCTTCAAGCATCTAATGGAACAAGTGAAGATCAAAGAAGATGAGACGAATATCCTGCTGGCGCATCAGTTTGTAACGGTTGGAAAGAATTCTCCAGAATTGTCAGATTCAGAAACAAGCAGCCTTGGAGGGATTGATAATATTGATTATCGTCTATTTGATGCATTTGACTATGTAGCACTTGGACATATCCACAAGCCGCAGGCAATGGGACGTGAAATGGTAAGGTATGCTGGATCAATCTTAAAATATTCTTTTTCAGAAATTCACAAAGACAAACAGGCAACGATCCTTACGATCAGTAAAAACAAGCAGATCTCCCTATCCCATCATTTGCTAAAACCATTACGTGATATGAGGGAAATGGAATGTTCGTTAGAATCATTGTTAAAAAGAAAATGTGAAATTGGAAATGAAGAAGATTATATGCATGTCATTCTGACGGATGAGGAGCAGATTTTAGATGCGATCGGGAAAGTACGTACGGTTTATCCGAATGTTATGCAGATCAGCTTTAAAAACCGTCGTCATATGATGCAATATGAAACCATTCAGATGAAAGAAAACCAGATCGCAGATCAAAATCCAATGGAATTATTTGAACAGTTTTATAAAATGCAAAATCATATTGATCTGGATGAAAAAAGAGCACAGATGGCAATATCCATTTTTGAGGAGGTGATTCGTTGAGACCGCAAAAATTAATATTATCTGCATTTGGACCATTTGCAGAGGAAACAGTGATTGATTTTACCAGATTTAAAGATGGGATTTTTTTGATCTCAGGAGAAACAGGTGCAGGGAAAACGACTATTTTTGATGGAATCTGTTTTGCTTTATACGGTGAGCCAAGTGGTTCTTATCGAAAACAGGATATGCTAAGAAGTGATTTTGCCAAAGATGAGACAGAGACGAAAGTGGTATTCTTATTTTCGCATCGCAAAAAGCAGTACAAGATTGAAAGAAATCCATCCTATATGCGAAAGAGCAAACGAGGAGACAAAATGACACGACAGTCTCCGTATGCAGTATTGTATCAAGAAGATGAGATTGTAACAACAGGAAGTCAGCAAGTGACCGCGCAGATGGAAGAAATTCTTGGAATGGACCGTATGCAGTATCAGCAGATTTCAATGATCGCACAAGGAGAATTTTTAAAACTTCTTTACGCGAAAGGAAAAGAACGGAGTGAAATCTTTCGTAAGATTTTTGGAACATGGTATCTGTATGAATTTCAGGAAAAGATCAAACGTAGACATCTTTCTTGTAAATACGAATATGAGAATCTTGGGAATACCTTGTTAGAGCAGGAAGATAACATTTTTGTATCAAAAGATGCAGAAGAATATGAAGAATATACACGGTATTTAAAACAAAAACATCAAATTGTAGAATTTATGGATGTAGTAAAAAGATATCAGTATCGAAAACAACAAGAATATGAGAATTTCCAGAAACAAAAAGAAACACAAGAAGAACTATATCAGAAGCAACGGATTGTTTTTTCACAGATAACGGAGAAGAGACAGAAGATCAAAGATGTAAAAGAAGAAATTAAAGAACTTATAGTACAAGAAAAAGAAAATAAAGCAGAACAGCGAACGATCAAAAAAGAATATGATCAGATCCAAAAGGAACTGCCGAAACTACATAAAAAGGAATTAAGGTTTCAAGAACTACAAAAACAGATAAAACAATATAAAGAGCTGGAAGCATTAGAGAAAAAAAAGGAATCTTTAAAGAATGCGAAAGAACGTATGATCAGACAGCAGGAAGAAACGGAGCAAAAAAAAGAGAACGAAAGACAAAGAGAATTAAAACTGCTAGAATTTCTTAGACAGGCAGATGAGATTGAAACACAATACGATCATTTGCAAAAAGAAGAATTGAAACTTCATGTTCAGACAGAAAAAAATCATGAATTGTGTAAGGAGAAAGAAGCTTATTTTGAGAAACTTCGGATTTATGAAGAGGCTGGAGAAGTCTATGATAAGATCAGAATGCAAAGAAAAGAATACAGAGATCGATTGTCAGACTGGCAGGATCGATATGACTGTAATCAAGCAGGACTTCTGGCAAGAAATCTGATAGACGGTCATCCATGTCCGGTTTGTGGATCATTACATCATCCAAAAACAGCAGATTTTAAAGAAAGTGATATTACGCAGGAGATGCTTCGTGCACTTCGTGAAGAAACGGAATTGATCGATCGGCAATATAATACTGCATTTGCGAAAGTAAAACAGAGTAAAGGTATTGTTGAGACATGTAAAGAACAGCTTTGCAAAAAAAGTGGGAAAAGATCAGAAGAGTTTGAAAAGCTTGACGAGATCTATGAAATCTCTTTACGACAATATAAAAAAGTAAAAAAAGAATTTGAAAGAATCAAAAAACAGAAAGAAAAGATAGCAGAACAAAGAGTAAAAGTTGAAAAATCCAAAGAAAAACAATTGAACTATGTGGAAAAACTGCAGGAAATTGCCGGAAAATCACATGAAAAAGATAGTTTATATAAGCAGACAGAGGCCAGAATAGAAGAAATCTGTAAGAATCTTGAATATAAAACATATAAAGATGCCAGTGAAGAACAGCAGCGATTATCTGATGAGATCGATCAGATGAAATTTAATAAAGAAGAAATAGAAAAGAAAAAAGAAAGTGTTGAAATACAGGGAGTTCATATCAAAGCGGCCATTGAAGAAAAAGAAAATACACTTTCGAGTGTTACAAAACAGTTGGAAGAACACAAAGAGATGAATGAAGAAATTTCAGATTTTAGAAAATTTGAAACAAAACTTCATCAGATGAAAAAAGAAATACAAAAACAAAATCAGAATCTGGAACAATTAAATCAACATATCTCTGTAAACGAACAATCGATAAGATTTATGGACAAGAAGATGGAAGAGTATAAAGAAGCAGAAATGAACTATACACTGTTAAAAGATCTGTCAGATACAGCAAATGGAGAACAAAAAGGAAAGACAAAGATTTCATTTGAACGTTTTGTGCAGTCAGTATATTTTGATCTGATCTTGGCAGCAGCCAATGAACGGTTGTCCGTTATGAGTGAACAAAGATATTATCTGCTTCGAAAAGAAGAAAATGATATAAACAAAGGATCTTCTGGTCTGGAATTGGAGATTCTTGATGAATGGACAGGAAAAAGAAGAAATGTAAGATCATTATCTGGAGGAGAATCATTTAAAGCAGCATTATCTCTTGCGTTAGGATTAAGTGATGTGATCCAGAACAAAAAAGGCGGGATACAGGTTGATACGATCTTTATTGATGAGGGATTTGGTACTTTAGATGCGGATTCTTTAAATAAGGCGATGCAGATCATAAATTCACTGTCTTTGGAAGGAAATAAGCTGGTTGGCATAATTTCACATGTCGATGAATTGAAAGATCAGATCGATCAAAAGATTGAAGTTTATAAAGATCATGCAGGAAGTAAAGTGAAATAAAAAGGAATTGCAAATTCTTATGACAGGAAGTCGAAGACATGATATACTAGGAAAGAAAGAAAATAATCTGTCAAACATTAGAACATTGTACAGATTTGAGAACAGAGAGGAGCTGATGCATGCCGAAGCAGATCAGATTGTTGTGACAACAACAGAGTTACTGGATGTCATATGGAATCATCGAAGTGAGAAATTATATATTTAACAATTTACGCAGCGAAATATGACATAGATTTTAAAAAATAGAATTAATTTTGTCGAATTATGTCGAATCCTTTGGAAATCAACCAAAACTTGCGAAGAAATATGGGTTGTTTGTAAACTTAAATCAAATATATAATTAATTTGTAGAGAAAAACAGAATGGGAGGACTGAAGATGAACAAGATTAATGTGGCTATTGCAGATGACAACCAGAGAACTGTTGAGATGATGACAGAACTGTTAGAGCAGGAAAGTGATATTGAAGTAATCGCAAGTGCGGATGATGGAGAAGAAGCATTGCGTATCATCAAGGAAAAACAACCGGATGTTGTATTACTGGATATCATTATGCCGAAACTCGATGGAATTGGTGTATTAGAACGTTTGCAAACAGAAGATCTAAGTAAAAGACCGATCATTATTATGGTCTCCGCAATGGGGCAGGAAAATGTCTGCGAAGAGGCTATGGAATTAGGAGCATCTTATTTTATTTTAAAGCCGTTTGATCTAAGAACGATCATTAAGCAGATCAAGCAGGCAAAGATAAAACAGCAGATTCCTGAAAGACCATTCGTTTCTGTACCAGAGAAGATTCATGGATTGACAGAAAACCAGTTGGAGATCATCATAACGAATATGATTCATGAGATCGGGGTTCCGGCTCATATCAAAGGTTATCAGTACTTAAGAGATTCGATCATGATGGCAGTCTGTGATATGGATATTTTAAATTCCATAACAAAACAGCTGTATCCGTCAATCGCACAGAAGTTTGATACGACACCAAGCAGGGTAGAACGAGCGATCAGACATGCGATCGAGGTTGCCTGGGGAAGAGGAAATATGGACACGATCGATGCATTGTTTGGCTATACGATTCATGCAGGAAAAGGAAAACCTACGAATTCAGAGTTTATTGCATTGATCGCGGATAAAATACGCCTGGAATATGGAGATGAAGTACTGATCGAGGAAAAATAACAGCATAAGACATCATAATCATGATCAGGAGGTTGAAAAAGTTGGAAAAGAAGTTAAATATTTTAATTGTGGATGGGGACGTATCAGAAGCAGAGGAGTTAGAAAATGAACTGAATAGAGAGTTTGATATTGTTGGAACAGTATTCGATGGAATGAAAGCAGTTGATGAGATCATTAGAAAGAAACCAGAAGTTGTCTTAATTGATATCATGCTGCCATATATCGATGGAGTCGGGGTGATCGAAAAATGCAGAGAATGTATGGAATATGAACAATTACCAGTATTTATTGTTTTAACATCGATCGGTACCGAGAAATTGATCGAATGCGTCAATCATATGGACATTGATTATTGTATGATGAGACCATTTAAGAATGAGGTACTGTGCCGCAGGATCAAACAAGTTGCAAAAATCAAAGGATTGGATCAGAAAATCATTCAGAAAGAAACAGAAAATAATTTTAAGAAAAATGATCAAAGAACAGTGATCGATCATGAATTTCATATGAAACAGGATGTGACAAAGATCATAAGAGATCTTGGAATTCCGGCTCATATAAAGGGGTATCAGTATATTAGAGAGGGAATTATCATGGCAATTGAGGATATTAATATGATGAATTATATTACAAAGTTATTATATCCAACAATTGCGAAAAAATACAAAACGACATCAAGCAGCGTAGAGAGGGCGATTCGGCATGCGATTGAGGTGGCATGGAGTCGTGGAAAAGTTGAATTGCTGGAAGAAATGTTTGGTTATACGATAAGTTCTGGAAAGGGAAAGCCGACAAATTCAGAGTTTATTGCATTGATCGCGGATAAACTAAGACTCGATTATCATATGAATGCATCTTAAGATGATGATGATGAGATAATATAAGATGCATATGGACGAATACAGGGAGATTGTCTGAAGGAGAAAATATGGATGAAAGACATAGAGTTTTAATTGCAGACAGTTATCCGGACGAGGCAGAACAATTAAAGAAAGAATTATCAGGAAAATATAATGTAATATCAGTAAGAGATAATGGGGTGGATACATTGGATGATATTATAAAATTAAAACCTGATCTTGTAGTTATTGATCTGATGCTTTCAGAGATTGACGGAATTGGTGTAATCGAAAAATGCAGGGAATTGATAGAACCAGATAAAATTCCAGCATTTATTGCATTAACAATGCTCGAAAATAGAGAGCTGATGGAGTGTATCAGACGGTTAAAAGTTGATTATTGTATGATGAAACCGTTTCAGGCAGGAATTCTTGCAGAGAGAATTTCACAGATGATACGGATACGTTCAGTAAATAATGATATTCAAAAAAATGAGAAAGCATTGCATGGACGATCAAAAAGAATGTGTAGCATGTGTGGAACGAATGATGTTCGAAGGCAGATTAGCTTTTTGGTTAGGAATTTAGGGGTGCCTGCACATATTAAAGGGTGCCGTTATATGAAATATGCGATTCTAATGGCGATAGAAGACTGTAATCGTATAAATTATATTACAAAATTATTATACCCTGAGATTGCAAAGAAATGTAAAACAACGACCAGTAGTGTTGAACGGGCGATCCGCCATGCGATCGATATTGTATGGATCAAAGGAAATCAAGAACTTTTAAAAGAGATTTTTGGAACATTTGTGATGGAAGGACAGGAACGTCCGACAAATTCACAATTTATTGCAGCAGTTGCAGATTGGATGCGGCTGGAACATCAGATAAAAGTTTCATAAGAATGAAAATATTTTGGAGGATAAGATGAAAGAATATATTCCTGATTATTATAAGGATTTTCAGTGCATTGCAGATAAATGCAAAGATAGTTGCTGCATTGGATGGGAGATCATGATCGATTCTAAGTCCTATAAAAAATATCAGAATGTTAAAGGAGAATTTCGTGACAGGCTGATGAAAGGCATTGATCACGAAGGCACTCCAGCATTTCATCTTGATGATCGTGACCGCTGTGTGTTTTTGAATCAGAAAAATTTATGTGATATTTATATTGAATTAGGAGAAGACGCTTTGTGTGAGATATGTACACAGCATCCGAGATTTCATAATGAATATGGAAATATTCGCCAGACAGGTCTTGGAATGGCATGCGAAGAAGCTACACGGCTGATGTTTGAGACAAAGGAATTTGGATTATGCCAGATTCAGGGAACGAATACAGAGTCAACGGATGACTTTGATGAATCAGTTTTAGAAATTCAATTATGGATATTGGATTTGCTGAAAAAGAAAGAAAACCCAGTGGAACAAAGAATAGAACAGATATTTGATGTGGTGCAGGGAATCCAGGATCATTTGAACCAAACGGGTGAGATTCTGAATACATGGAAAAATGATCCTATAAAGAAGAATCATATATTAAGTCAAATGCGAGAAGAAACATATATCAAAAACTGGATATCTATATATCAGGAATTAGATTTTATGGAGCCAAAGATTCAGAAGATGTTTTGCAAGATGGAACCAATGCCATGCATGATCAAAGAACAAGGAATCGATGAGTCATATATGGAACATTTGATGAGTTATTTTATTTATCGTTATTTTATGAAATCCTGTGAAGATAATAATCTGATCGATAAAGTTAAGTTCGCAATTTTAAGCTGTTTGATAATTGAACAGATGAATGAATATTGTAAGAGAAATCATATTTTGAAGACACCGCAGGAGATTGCTCGAATTTACTCAAAAGAGATTGAATATTCGCAAGAAAACATGGAAATCATTTTTGAAGAGCTATTATTTGGATAGATCATTATGCAAACATTTGTAATAGAACAATATATCTTTATAATAGTTCAGAAAAAAACAATTTAAGAAAATTGAAAGTGAAATATTATGAGAATTCGAAAGAGAAAACCAATAGGGAAAAAGACGATCAAATACATAGAGAAATTGTATGAGGCATATTCAAGGAAGTTATTTTGTATTGCAAAGAATCATGTGAAAGACAATGATCTAGCACAAGACGTGGTGCAAAGTGTATTTGAAAAAGCATTGGTATATCCGGAAAGTATTTTGAAGGTGCCAGAGGAAGAAGTATTTTATTTTCTTACGGCAATAACAAAGAATGAATCCTTTACATTGTTGAAAAATGAAAAGAATAATGAACACGAGAGTCTTACATATGAAGATGGGTCAGAAGGGGATTTTGTTGAAGATCCTAGAGATAATTATCTGCAGATGATCGATCTGGAATCTTTAAAACAGAATCTGGCGGCATTACCACGAAGACATCGAGATACGATTTTATTTCGATATGTTTATGGATTGAAATGTAAAGAAATTGCAGATTTATTTAGAATTACAGAGCGAAGTGTTAAAAATCGCTGCAGAGAAGCAAGGGAACTGCTCAGGCAGATGATGGAAGCAGACGAATTGTAATTAGGATCAATATAAAAAGGTTAGCAGTGTGATCATACTGCTAACCTTTTATATTTATTGATTTGTTGCATTTTTCATGAGTTTAGATCCGACTTCTTCATAATTGTCCGGGAAGAAGATATGAAGGGTATTTTTACCGCTTTTGATCTTCTGTAGTTTTAATTTAAATGTTTGTGTATGCATATCAGAGGATACATCAGTAGAATTGAAAGCTTCGATCACATTGGATACTAATTGTTTCTTTGCATCGGATAAGTTCTCAATGTGAAGAGGTTTTAATTCATCCAAAGTAGTCTGTTTTGCTTGTTTAAAAATGTCCAGATAATTGATGTATTGGCTAGACACCTTAACTGTTGCATTTTTCTTATCTTGACCTGTTACCGTGATCTTGTGGTCTAAGGAAGAAAGTTTGCTGCTGATCGCTTTATAGATCTCATTTGCTTGTTTCTTAGTGATCGTAACGCCTGCATTCTTAAAACTCTTCTGAAGAGTTGATATCATGGATGTCTGATATGTTTTTAAAGTATCAGATGCTTCAGAATTATCAATTCCAAGATCTGTCATCGATGTTGTATCTTGTTTTATGATCAGATCATAGAATGCCTCCATGGTGTCATCAGGTTTTGAGTTACTTGTACTCTGTCCACATCCAGCAAGGGATAGCAGTAATATGATCCCTAATATACCGGATAGGAACTGTTTGAAAATCCTACGTTTCATACTTATTGTTCCTTTCTAGTTTATTCATATTTCATTATAGAGATTTTGGGAGGTAAAGTCAATTACTGTCGAATGACGGCTATAAGAAACAGCTCAATTGACGAAGAAGATCATTGTGTGATACACTAGATAACCGAAAGAGAAAAAGGAGAGTTGCGTATTTATGGCAAATAAGACATATGATGCTAATAGTATTTCGGTTTTAGAAGGACTAGAAGCTGTTAGAAAACGCCCTGGAATGTACATTGGAAGTGTATCTACCAAGGGATTGAATCATTTAATATATGAGATAGTAGACAATTCGGTCGATGAATTTCTGGCAGGATATTGTGATGAGATCACAGTATCTTTAAATAAAGATGGAACAGCAACTATTACGGACAATGGACGAGGAATTCCGGTCGGAATTAATGAAAGAACAGGAAAAACAGCGGTAGAGATGGTATTTACCATGTTACATGCAGGAGGTAAGTTTGGAGATGGAGGATATAAGATTTCTGGAGGACTGCATGGAGTTGGTGCATCCGTTGTTAATGCCCTTTCAACATGGCTTACGGTAACTGTAAAACAAGGAGGAAAGATTTACCAGCAGAGATATGAGCGTGGAAAGATCATAACACCTCTTGAGGTGATCGGTACCTGTAGAAAATCAGATACGGGAACAAACGTCCAGTTTTTACCAGACCCAGAGATTTTTGATAAGACATATTTTAAAGCAGCAATGGTTAGAAACCGTTTGCATGAGACTGCGTATTTGAATCCAAAACTTACGATTCATTATGTGAATGAACGAGAAGGTGAAGAAACAACAGTTGATTATCATGAGCCAGAAGGAATCTGCGCTTATGTAAAGAAATTAAATGAAGGAAAACAAATGCTTCATGAACCAGTATATTTTAAAAGAATGATTGATGGAATTGAGGCAGAAGTGGCATTTCAGTATACAGAGGATTTTGGGGAGAATATTCTGGGATTTTGTAATAACATTTATACGATCGAAGGTGGAACACATATCACAGGGTTTAAGACGAAATTCACTACGATCATGAATCAATATGCCAGAGAGATCGGGGTATTAAAAGAAAAAGATTCGAATTTTACCGGAACAGATGTGAGAAATGGTATGACAGCGATCGTTTCCGTCAAACATCCAGAACCAAGATTTGAAGGACAGACGAAGACGAAACTGGATAATCCAGATGCAGCCAAAGCAGTTGGAGAGATCGCGGGAGAAGAATTGGTTCTTTATTTTGATAAGAATCTAGATACTTTAAAAAAAGTGCTGGCATGTGCGGAAAAATCAGCGAAGATCCGTAAAGCGGAAGAAAAAGCGAAGACGAATATGCTGGTAAAACAGAAGTTGTCAATTGACAGCAACGGAAAACTGGCGAACTGTGAAAGTCGTAAAGCACAAGACTGTGAGATTTTTATTGTCGAGGGAGATTCTGCTGGTGGTTCTGCAAAAACAGCAAGAAACCGAAAGACACAGGCAATCCTTCCAATTCGAGGAAAAATCTTAAATGTAGAGAAAGCTACGATGGATAAAGTTCTTGCGAATGCAGAAATTAAAACGATGATCAATGCATTTGGATGTGGTTTTTCTGAAGGATATGGAAATGATTTTGATATCAGTAAGCTTCGTTATCACAAGATCATTATTATGACAGATGCTGATGTGGATGGTGCACATATCGCAACATTGCTTTTGACGTTCTTTTATCGTTTTATGCCAGAATTGATCACGCATGGACATGTATTTCTTGCAACACCGCCGCTTTACAAAGCAATGCCCCAAAAGGGCGAAGAAACTTATCTGTTTGATGATGCAGCACTGACAAGATATCGTGCAGAACATAAGGGAAACTTTACTTTACAACGTTATAAAGGTTTAGGAGAGATGGATGCGCAACAGTTATGGGAGACAACGCTGAATCCAGAAAGTCGTACATTAAAACAGATTGAGATCGAAGATGCTAGAATGGCCTCCGATATTACTTCTATGCTGATGGGAAGCGACGTACCACCTCGCAGACAGTTCATTTATGAAAATGCAAATGAAGCGATGTTAGATATATAAATAGAAAGGAAACAATAGATAATGTCAGAACATATTATTAAAGCAGAATTTTCTGAGGTTATGCAAAAATCATATATCGATTATGCGATGAGTGTTATTTGTGCAAGAGCACTTCCAGATGCCAGAGATGGATTAAAGCCAGTACAGAGAAGAGTTTTATATTCCATGGATGAATTAGGACTTCGTTATGACAGGCCACATCGAAAATCTGCAAGAATCGTCGGGGATACCATGGGTAAATATCATCCACATGGTGACAGTTCCATCTACGAATCCTTAGTTGTTATGTCTCAGGATTTCAAAAAAGGAGTCCCTCTTGTTGATGGACATGGAAACTTTGGTTCCATAGAGGGAGACGGCGCTGCGGCTATGCGATATACAGAAGCACGACTTCAGAAGATCACACAGGAAGCATATCTTGCAGACCTTGACAAAAATGTAGTTGATTTTGTATCGAACTTTGATGAAACAGAAAAAGAACCTGAAGTACTTCCAGTTAAGGTGCCAAACTTATTGGTAAATGGAGCAGATGGAATCGCTGTTGGTATGACAACGAGTATTCCACCACATAATTTAGGGGAAGTTGTTGATGCAGTGAAAGCATATATGCGAAAAGAAAGCATCACAAACGAAGAACTCATGGAATATATAAAAGGTCCGGATTTTCCAACAGGCGGCCTTGTGATCAATAAGAAAGATTTGTTAAATATTTATTCTTCAGGAACAGGTAAATTAAAATTAAGAGGAAAAGTAACTTTTGAACCAGCAAAGAAACGTGGGGAAAAAGATAAACTGGTAATTTCAGAAATTCCATACACAATGATCGGAAATAATATTTCCAAGTTTTTATCAGATACCGTAGCACTCATAGAGAACAAAGTGACAACAGATATTTTGGATATTTCCAATGAATCCTCTAAAGATGGAATCCGAATTGTATTAGAACTTCGAAAGGGTGCAGATGTTGAACGCTTAAAAAATCTCTTATATAAGAAAACAAAACTTGAGGATACATTTGGTGTGAATATGCTGGCGATTGTTGATGGACGTCCGGAGACACTGGATCTTAAGGGAATCATTGAAAATCATACGCAGTTTTATTATGAAGTAACAAGAAGAAAATATAAAACATTACTATCAAAATTATATGAACAAAGAGAAATTAAAGAAGGGTTGATCAAAGCATGTGATATGATTGATCTGATCATTGAAATCATTCGTGGAAGTAAGAGTCAGAAGGAAGTAAAGGCATGCCTTACCAAAGGAGATGTTGGAAATATTAATTTCAAGTCTTCAGATTCTATGATCGAAGCAACCAAGCTTTCTTTTACAGACAAACAGGCAAGTGCGATCCTTGATCTTAAATTATACCGATTGATCGGATTAGAGATTTTGATGTTAAAAGAAGAATATGAAGAGATTCTTGCAAAGATCGAAGAATATGAAGATATCTTAAATAACGAGAAATCTTTAAAGAACGTGATTCGTAAAGAATTAGATAAGATTAAAAAAGAATTTGGACGCGAAAGAAGAACTGTGGTCGAAGATGGAAAAGAGGCAGTTTATGTTGCTGCACCAGTCAAAGAAGAGACGGTTTATTTTGTGATGGATCGTTTTGGATATTCCAAGACAATGGATAAGGCAACTTATCAGAGAAATAAGGAAAATATCTTAAAAGAATACAAGTTTATTGTGCCTTGTATGAATACAGATAAGATCTGTATCTTTACCAATCTCGGTGTGATGCACCAGATCAAGGTACTGGATATTCCAGCCGGAAAATTCAGGGATAAAGGGGTACCAATTGATAATTTATGTAATTATGACAGTACAAAAGAATATATCATCCAAGTGCTGGATGCAGAATCAATGATTCATTCATCACTTTTATTTGCAACAGCAAAAAGTATGTTAAAAGTGATGGATGGAGAGTTGTTAAATGCAGCAAAGAGAACTGTGCAGGCAACCAAATTATCGGAAGATGAGTTGATCGAAGTGATTCCGATAGACTGGATGGAAGGATCCGAAGACAAAGTAGTCCTTCAGACGAAAGAAGGAGTTTTCTTAAAATTCTTGCTTTCCGAGATTCCAAAAAAGAAGAAGAGTGCATTAGGTGTTCGTGGAATGAAGTTATCAAAAGATGATTCACTAACGAATATTTATGTGATGGCAGCACAGAATATCAGTTCTATCGTATATAAAGAAAAAGAACTGGAATTTCATCGGTTAAAACTATCAAAAAGAGATAGCAAAGGAACTAAAGTCCGCAGATAGATCTAAGATAGAAAGGAAAAATCATGGTAATTGACTTGATCATACCAACATATAAGCCAGGAGATAAGTTTCAGGAATCATTAAAACGACTTGCATTGCAGACAAGAAAACCAGACCGCATTATTTTAGTTAACACAGAGGCAGAATTTTTTGACGAGGAAATGATCACTCCATATGATAATGTAGAAGTTCATCATATTAAAAAAGAAGAATTTGATCATGGGAAAACAAGAGATTATGGAGCATCGCTTGCCAAAGAAGCTGACATTTTAATGTTTATGACAGATGATGCGATTCCAAAAGATAAATATATGGTGGAAAATCTGATTAAAGCATTTGATGATCCAATAGTAACAGCTGCTTATGGAAGGCAGATGGCTGATCCTGAAAAAAATTATATTGAGTATTATACAAGAATCTTTAATTATCCTCTGGAAAGCAGAGTTAAAACAAAAGAGGATCTGGATACTCTTGGGATCAAAACATTTTTCTGTTCAAATGTATGCAGTGCTTATCGAAGATCAGAGTATGATGCAATGGGAGGCTTCGAGCATAAAACAATTTTTAACGAGGACATGATCATGGCTTCAAAGATGATCGAAGATGGAAAGGCAGTTGCCTATCAGGCAGATGCACGGGTATGGCATTGGCATGATTACAAGGCGATACAACAGTTACATAGGAATTTCGATCTTGCAGTGTCACAAGTAGATCATGGAGGATTGTTTCTTAAAGTGAGATCAGAATCGGAAGGTGTAAAAATGGTTATCGCAACGATCAAGCATCTTTTCAAAAAAGGAAAACTATATCTCATTCCAAAGTATGTGATCGATACAGGATTTAAATTGATCGGATATAAACTTGGAAGAAATTATAAAAAACTGCCAAAATGGATGGTTTTAAAGCTTACGATGAATCAGACTTATTGGAAAGCTTAACAAAAACTTAATAAAATCACCTACTGTTTTTTTGTATGATATGATATAATCTACAATGATAAGCAGATAATTGTGAGGAGGACACGAATGAAGATTAAGAAGTTTAAAATTATCCTAAGTCTGTTTTTGATCATAGGAATTGCTGCAGGGGGAGTGCTTGGATATTATGATGCAAGATTAGAAGCAGCAGTGAATAATAAGAATGGAAGTACACTGACAGACGTAAAGGTAGATGATAATCTGACATTTAATAAGAATGTTATTAATATCTTATTAGTTGGATCTGATCATGGAGCAATCAAAGGTGATCACGGAAGATCTGACAGTATTATGATCGCAACGGTCAATTTTAAGACAAAAGAATTAAAGCTCACTTCTTTGATGAGAGATATGTATGTTGAGATTCCAGGACATGGACATAACAAGTTAAATGCAGCCTATGCATTTGGTGGTGTAGAATTATTATACCAGACGATCGCTAAGAACTTTGGGATTAAGATCGACAATTATTGTGTTGTTGATTTCTCAACATTTGAGAAAGTTATCAATAAAGTTGGCGGTGTAGAAATTTCGCTGGAAGAAAAAGAAGCAAAATACTTGAATACAACAAATTACATTTCAAAGAAGAAATACCGTAATGTGAAGGTTGGGAAACAGACATTGAATGGAAATCAGGCATTAGGATATGCCAGGGTTCGTTACGTTGTTTCTAAGAAATACGGAGATGGAGACTTTGGAAGAACAGGTCGTCAAAGAGCAGTACTTCAAGCAGCACTTAATAAAGTATTGCAGCAGAGCCCAACAAAGATCGCAGATATTGCGTTAGATTCATTAGCCGATGTGTCAACAGATATGAGTGCAAAATACCTGAAGAGTCTGGTATTGAAAGTTGTTCAGATGGGGACGACAGAAATCGACCAGATGAGGGTGCCATTAGAAGGTACTTATAAGATGGGAAGAGCACAGAGCAATATGTTCGTATTCTTTATAAACTTCAGTGCTAATAAAGCAGCCATGAATTATTTCTTATTTGACAAAGGCAGTGAAAAAGACTGGGCAAAAGAATATGGAGGAATATCTTCTGTTGAGACATTTGGATATTCCGGAACATCATCATCTGACTCAACAAGCAGCAGTTCATCATATTCAACATCTAGTACAAGAAGCAGCTATCAGCAGGAAAGTTACAGCACAACAAGTAGCAGCCATACGACTTATAGTACAAGGTCTACAACTACGAGAAGTACAGAAGAACGTGTGACAGAAAGTACAACGTCACAGCCACAGACATCTGCACCAAGACCAACCACAGCACATCATACAACGACAGCTGCGGCGACAGAATCAACACCTTCTGGTGATTCTGTTGAAGAAGAATAAACAAAAATAAATTAAAATGAAAATGTGTCAAGGTAGAATCACTGTCATATCATATTCTTTCTTGACACATATTTGTATAATTGGTAGAATAAAAAAAGTTACCAATACCCTGTAATATACCATTACGGTGATAGAATAAGACAAAGAAAGGAAATAAAAGATATGCGACAGATTGTTCTTTCTATTTTAGTAGAGAATACTCCCGGGGTATTAAGCCGAATTTCTGGTTTATTTACAAGAAGAGGGTATAACATAGACAGCATCACAGCATGTACGACACAAGATCAGAAGTTTTCAAGAATTACGATCGCAGTCAGCGGTGATGATATGATCTTGAAACAGATCAAGAATCAACTTTCAAAACTGGAAGATGTTGTGAAGATTTTTGAACTGGAAAACAGTAAGTCTGTTTGCAGAGAATTGATCCTTGCAAAGATCCGTGCAAACAAGACAGAGAAACAGGAGGTTATCACGATTGCAGATATTTTCAGAGCGAAAGTTGTGGATGTATCTAAGGATAATCTGATGATCGAGTTAACTGGGAATGTGAATAAGATAGAAGCATTTATCAATCTGATCAGTGATTTTGGAGTGATCGAAATTGTGAGAACAGGAATCACTGGTTTATCAAGAGGAGAAGATAACTCTAATATATTTTGATGAGAGTAACGGGTCAGGACCCTTACTATAAAGCCAAAAAATGGAGGAATGAAAAATGGCAAAGATTTATTATCAAGAAGACTGTAACTTATCACTTTTAGATGGAAAAACCATCGCTATTATCGGTTATGGAAGCCAGGGACATGCGCATGCCCTTAACTTAAAAGAGTCTGGATGCAATGTTATCATCGGTCTTTATGAAGGAAGCAGATCTTGGAAGAGAGCAGAAGAACAGGGATTTGAAGTGTACACATCTGCAGAAGCTGCTAAGAAAGCTGATATCATCATGATTCTGATCAACGATGAAAAACAGGCTAAATTATACAAAGAAAGCATCGAACCAAACTTAGAGCCAGGAAATATGTTAATGTTCGCTCATGGTTTCAATATCCACTTCGGATGCATCACACCTCCAAAAGATGTGGATGTAACTATGATCGCACCTAAAGCTCCAGGACATACTGTAAGAAGCGAATATCAGGCAGGAAAAGGAACTCCTTGCTTAGTAGCTGTTGAACAGGATGCTACAGGTAAAGCATTAGATTTAGCACTTGCTTATTCTTTAGGAATTGGTGGAGCAAGAGCTGGTGTTCTTGAAACTACATTCAGAACAGAAACAGAAACAGACCTTTTCGGAGAACAGGCAGTACTTTGCGGTGGTGTTTGTGCATTAATGCAGGCTGGTTTCGAAACATTAGTAGAAGCTGGATATGATCCAAGAAACGCTTACTTTGAGTGTATCCATGAAATGAAACTGATCGTAGACTTAATCTACCAGTCAGGATTCGAAGGAATGAGATATTCTATCTCTAACACAGCTGAATATGGTGATTACATCACAGGACCTAAGATCATCACAGAAGATACTAAGAAAGCTATGAAACAGGTTCTTACAGATATTCAGGACGGAACATTCGCTAAAGACTTCTTATTAGATATGTCTGATGCAGGATCTCAGGTTCACTTCAAAGCTATGAGAAAATTAGCTGCTGAACATCAGTCTGAAGTTGTCGGAAAAGAAATCCGTAGCTTATACAGCTGGAGCAACGAAGATAAATTAATCAACAACTAGGATTTATTTATCTTACATAAGGATATAAAAGATCAGAGATTTTTAATTTCTGATCTTTTTCTTTATGTAGGAATATTTAAAGAAAATAATACCTTAAAGGAAGGAAAAGCAATGAAATTTGTAATTCAGAGAGTAAAAGAAGCATCGGTAAAAGTAGATGATGAATACACAGGGAAGATAAAAAAAGGATATTTAGTTTTGATCGGTGTAGGGCAGGAAGATACAAAAGAAGAAGCCGATAAATATATTCGTAAGATGATCAATCTTCGTATTTTTGAAGATGAAAATGGAAAAACAAATTGTTCATTAAAAGATGTGGATGGAGAATTGTTGTTAGTATCTCAGTTTACGCTTTATGCAAGCTGCAGAAAAGGAAATCGTCCAAGTTTTACACAGGCAGGAGATCCAAAGAAAGCAGAAGAATTATATGAATATATCATTAAGGAATGCAACAAGGAAATAGATGTTGTACAGACAGGTATTTTTGGAGCACATATGGAAGTTGCTTTAATAAATGATGGACCATTTACGGTTGTCCTTGAAGATCTATAGTGGTAAAATAAAAGTGACAAATGATCATGCTAAATTATAGAAAGGATGATGACATATGGATTTCACAAATGGAATGAAAAAAGCATTTCTTGCAAGTGTAGGTGCAGCAGCAACAACTGCAGAAGTTACCAAAGACATTCTTGAGAAAATGATTGAAAAGGGTGAACGTACTGTAGAACATGGAAAAGTGTTAAATCAGGAATTAAAGCACAATGCAAAACAGAAAGTCAAAGAACATGTATCTATCCAAGTGACTAAGAAATATGATAAAGCATTTGAATGTGTTGATGAAATGTCCCCAGAAGATCTTGCACTTTTAAAAGAAAGAATTGCAAAAGCTGAGGCACTTCAGAAAGAAAAACAGGAAGCTGAAGAAGATGTTGAAGTGGAAGAAAGTGAAGCAACAACAGATTCAGAGACATCACAAGTACAAGAGGATGAAACTAAACAATAAGAGGTACTTATGAAACAGGAAACAGGAAGACTGAAAGAGATCTTGCATGTATTAAATCAGCATAATGTCACACATGGGATCAATCCAGAGAAGTTATGCAGTATTTTAGAAGATCTTGGTCCAACTTATGTAAAGCTTGGGCAGATCATGTCAATGCGTTCGGATATATTGCCAGAGAAGTATTGTCATGAGTTAGCGAGACTTCGCACGGATGTAAAACCGATGAGTTTTAATGAAATATGGAAGATCTTGAATAAAGAACTTCATAATGACCCCGGTCAACTATTTCAGAAGATTAACCAGATACCAGTTGGGTGTGCATCAATCGCACAGGTCCATGAGGCCGTTTTAGGAGATGGCAGTAAAGTTGTATTAAAAATCCAGAGACCGCAGATTAAACAGATCATGGCAGAAGATATTGCTCTGTTAAAGAAGGCTTCTGGATTTTTAAATTTTGCAACAGGAACCGGTGAATTGATTGATTTTAGAAAAGTTATTGATGAGTTGTGGGAGACATCCAAAGAAGAAATGGATTTTGAAAAAGAAGCACAACATTTGGAACGATTTTATGAGAACCAGAAGGACGTTGCATATGTGACATGTCCGAAAGTATATAAGGAATATTCGAATGAGCATTTGCTGGTGATGAGTTATGTTGATGGAATCCAGATCGACCATATCGAGGAACTTGATCGCAATGGGTATGATAGGAAGGAGATTGCCCAGAAAACAGCACAAAACTATTGTAAACAGATTTTGGCGGATGGGTTTTTTCATGCAGATCCACATCCAGGGAATCTATGGATTAGTGGTGGTCAGATCGTATGGCTTGATCTTGGAATGGCAGGTGATCTATCTGAACATTACCGTGCGATCATGAAACGTGCGATCACAGCTATTCTTAAAAATGATATTTATGAACTTAAGAATGCATTCTTATCGTTTGGAAAACCGACAGAGAAGATCGACCATGCTAGTTTGTATACGGATCTTGATGATATGGTTGGAAAATACATGAATATGGATTTCGGGACCATGGATCTTGGAGAATTGATGGAAGATGCAATAGGGCTTTTGAAGAAACATAAGATTGCGATCGAACCAGATATTACGCTGCTTGCAAGAAGTATGGTGACTATGGAAGGAACATTGAAATTATGTTCTCCAGAAGTGAATATGATACAGATATTGACTTCTTATATGTCTGCGAATATGTTTCATGAGATTGATATAAAGAAAGAGATAAGACATGCTTTGAGAGATATTTATGGGTCATCTAAGAAATCTTTGGAGATACCAGCACAGGTATCAGATCTTTTGAACATTACAAAGAATGGACAGGTAAGGGTAAACATTGAATCTGCGCAGATCGAGAAAGCAGGTAGAGAATTAAAAAAAGGATTTGATCATCTGTTGCTTGTATTGATCGTGATGGCACTTTGGTTTAGCTCTGCAATTTTATGTCTAAGTGATGTAACACCGAGAGTGTTAGGAATGCCATATCTTAGTGTGGCAGGATTTATATCAGGGTTTCTGATTGTTTTGTATGTATTGATACATATGCTGATTCAGAGAAAGAAATAAGAATAATGATAAAACAAATAGGAACATTAAATATTGAGATTGAGCGAAGGAAGATTAAAAATATAAATATCTACGTGAAACCTCCAAACGGAGATGTTTTGGTAACAGTTCCAATGAGAGTTTCCAACGAAGAGGTTTTTCGTTTCCTTAAGAAAAAAGAAGAGTGGATTTTAAAAAACCATGAAAAAGTAAAAAACAGGCAAAATTCATCACAGCAGGAAATTAATCTGGAACAAAGGAAATGGCTGGAAGACAAGATCATAGAATATGCAATGAGATGGGAACCGATCATGAAAGTTCATGCGAATGGTTTTACGATTCGAGATATGAAAACAAGATGGGGAAGCTGTAGTATTCACAGTAAAAAGATTCGGATGAATCTGCAGCTGGCTGTAAAACCAGAGGAATGTGTAGAGTATGTTTTGGTGCATGAATTATGTCATCTTTTAGAACCAAGCCATAACCAGAGATTTTATGATTTGATGAGTCAGTTTCTTCCAGATTGGAGGGAACGTAAGCAGAAACTAAATGAAAAAGTGTGAAGAAAGTGTTAAAATCCATTTTTTATCTTACATTTTCTATTAATTTGAGTTATGATAAAACGTAAAGCTCAAAAGAAGGAGAAAAGACGATAACGAATGATGAATAACGAAATGACAAAATCAAACGAACAAAATATATTAGTCGGGATCGACGTAGGATCTACGACAACCAAAATAGTAGCAGTTGATGCCAATGACCGTCATCAACTGTTATTTTCTGATTATGCAAGACATCATGCAAATCAGATCGCAAGTGTGATCCGAAGCATTAAGAAGTTTTGCGGACATATAAGAGATAAGAAGATCAGATTGTGTCTGACTGGTTCTGGGGCAAAACCAGTGGCATCTATTTTAAAAGTACCATTTGTGCAGGAAGTTGCAGCCAATGCGATCGCATTACAAGATCAGTTTGACCAGGTCGGAACGGCAATTGAGTTAGGTGGACAGGATGCCAAGATGATCTTTTTTAAAGATTCTGAAAATGGACAGTCACAAAGTGTTTCCGATATGCGTATGAATGGAAGCTGTGCGGGTGGAACGGGAGCATTTATTGATGAAATTGCATCCGTATTAAAAGTACCAGTGGAACAGTTTAATGAGTTGGCACAAAAAGGAACACATTTATATGATATTTCTGGAAGATGCGGGGTATATGCAAAGACAGATATCCAACCACTTCTGAATCAGGGAGCAGCCAAGGAAGACCTTGCGTTATCCGCATTCCATGCGATCGCGAAACAGACGATCGGAGGGTTGGCACAGGGATTGGAGATTAAAAAACCTGTTGCATTTGAAGGTGGCCCATTAACATTTCATCCAACTCTGGTAAAAGTTTTTGCTGAACGTCTGAATTTGAAAGAAGATGAGATTCTTTGTCCAAAGCATTCAGAATTAATGATTGCATATGGGGCAGCATTATCTTTGGATAAGATGTTTGCAGACAGCAAACCAAAAGATGTGAATAAAATGTTAGTAATACTGGAAGACGCACAGAAAGATCATTCCCACGTTTCAGGAGAAATTGCAAAACCATTTTTTGAATCAAAAGAAGAAGAAAATGCTTTTAAAGAAGCACATAAGAAGAAACAGGTGACATGGAAGAAACCACAAAAAGGAGAGGTTGTTCGATGTTTTCTTGGGATTGATGCAGGAAGTACCACAACAAAATTTGTATTATTAGATGAACAAGAAGAAATTCTGGATTCTTTTTATGCACCGAATGAAGGGGATCCGCTGAAAGTAGCGAAAGAGGCCTTGATCTGTTTAAGAAAACGATATGAAGAAGCAGGAGCAGAATTAGAAATTTTATCAGCTGGTACGACTGGGTATGGAGAAATGCTGTTTTCCAAAGCTTTTGAAATCCCTTGCCATACGGTTGAGACGGTAGCACATGCAAGAGCTTCTGAAAAATATGTCAAAGACGCCTCTTTTATTTTGGATATTGGTGGACAGGATATGAAAGCAATCTGGTTAGAGGATGGAGTTATCACAAATATTTTATTAAATGAGGCGTGCTCTTCTGGATGCGGTTCATTCCTTGAAAACTTCGCATCCTCTTTACATATTCCGACAAAAGAGATTGCAAAGAAAGCGTTTGCGTCTAAAAACCCAGCAGTTTTGGGTAGTCGTTGTACGGTATTTATGAACAGCAGTATTATCACAGAGCAGCGAAACGGTAAGAATCCAGAAGATATCATGGCTGGATTATGCAGATCGATCATCCAGAATGTATTTACAAAGGTTATCCGCGTATCAAATCTTGATTCTCTTGGAACTAAGATTGTGGTACAAGGTGGCACTTTTGAAAATGATGCGGTTTTACGTGCGATGGAAGAATATGTAGGAAGAGAAGTGATCAGAGCACCATATCCAGGGATCATGGGTGCAATTGGTGTCGGATTGATCGCAAAAGAGCAATATGAGAAGAATCCGAAAGAAGTGAGCACATGGGATCTTCGTGATTTAGATACATTTTCTTATGAGCAGCAGGCGAATGCACCTTGTCCATTTTGTACGAATCATTGTCAAAGAACAATTGTTCAATTTTCAAATGGAAATTCCTGGGTAACAAATAATCGATGTGAAAAAGGCGAGATCATCGGAGATCCAAGAAATGATGAGGTTGGAAAGCAGTTAAAAGAAACAATCCGAAAAACACAGAGTGTTCCAGATTTATTCCAAGAGCGAAAGAAATTATTGTTCAAAGAATATCCTTATCCAGTGCCTAAAACAGAAAGAGATATCACGATCGGAATTCCAAGAGTGTTATCCTATTGGGATACGATGCCATTTTGGACAACTTTTTTCAAAAGTTTGGGATACAAAGTACAATTATCGGATGAAAGCACAAGAGAGATTTATGAAAGTGGATTGTCAGCAGTGACATCAGACACGGTATGTTTTCCAGCAAAACTTGTGCATGGACATCTTAGAAATCTGGTGAAAAAATATCATGTAGATCGTATTTTTATGCCATCGATCACAACAGTACCGCCAGAGAATATGGAAAAAACAAGTGAGTCTATGTGTGCGGTGGTAAAAGGTTATCCGATCGTTATCAGGAATTCTGATAATCCACAGGATAAATGGAATGTGCCATTTGATGCACCATTATTCCATTGGCATACCAAAAAGGACAGACAGCATCAGTTGGTAAAATATATGGAAGAAGTATATCATGTCTCAAAAGAAGAGGTTATGAATGCAATGCATACAGCAGATCAGGCTCAGAAATCTTTTGACCAACAGTTAAAGAAACGAGGAGAAGAGATTCTAAATGAAGTAAAGGAAAAGAATGAATTTGCAGTTGTTTTAGCATCTCGTCCATATCAGAACGATACACTGGTTAATCACGATCTGTCTAAGATGTTTACAAAAGCAGGCATCGCAGTCTTAACCGCAGATTCCCTGCCAGAAGTGAATCAGACAGAACTCTCAAAAAGCCGTCTGGATATTGTAAATAACTATCATGCTAGAATGTTATCTTCTGCTATCTTATGTGCGCAAAGTGAGCATCTGGAATATGTACAGCTCGTAAGTTTTGGATGTGGACACGATGCTTATCTATCCGATGAGATCACGAGAATGATGAAAGAAATTTCCGGGAAAACACCATTGATCTTAAAAGTAGATGAAAGTGATAATCAAGGACCATTGGGAATCCGTGTGCGTTCTTTCTTGGAGACAGTGAAAATGGGACGTGAGAAACATCAGAAATTAGAAGTAAAAGAGTTGCAAGAACCATATCCAGTCAAGTTTACAAAAGAAAACAGGAAAGAAAAAATCGCATTGGTTCCAAATACATCGCATGCATTTTGCAGAATTATGACAGCAGCATTAAGAGGACAAGGAATTCGGGCGGTTGCTTTGGATATCGGGCGTGAAGAAGCAATTCGTTTGGGAAAGAAATATGTACATAATGATATCTGTTTCCCAGCACAGATCGTCATCGGAGAAGCATTGGCGGCACTGGAAAGTGGAAAGTATGATGACAAAGATGTTGCGATCGTTATGGGAAAATATGTTGGGGACTGTCGACTGACACATTATGGGGCACTACTAAGAAAAGCTCTTGATGATGCAGGATATGACCATATTCCGATCCTGACAAATGATGATGCAGATTCTCATAATATGCACCCAGGATTTAAATTAAATCTGGCATCTTCTGTAAAAATCGCATTTGCATTACCGATGATCGATGTATTGGAGGAATTATTACGAAAGATCCGTCCATATGAAACAGTCAAAGGAAGTGCGGATGAAGCGTTTGACAAAGCCCTTGATCTTGTAATCGATGGATTGGAAAAGTCAGGAGTTCTTGGTGCAAGAAAAGGATTTAAGAAGGCTATTTCTATCATGAAAAATATTTCTTATGATCGTACGAACTTAAAACCACAGATTCTGATCGTTGGGGAATATCTTCTGAACTTTCATCCAGGAGCAAACCATGACATTGAAAAATATCTGGAAGAAAATGGATTTGAGATCATTGAAGCACGTATGACGGATGTTATCCGTAAGACATACTTTTATCAGGATTCACAGATCAGGGAATATCATTTAAATAAACCAATGGATCAAAAGATCTGGTTTCGGACAGCAGACATGTTCTTTGATCTTGCACACAGTCTGACCGATTCCATTGCAAAAGGACATCCTTTATATAAACCAGCGATCCGTATGGATGATCTGGTAAAAGACAGTGATCCGATCATTCATCATACATTTGATGCAGGAGAGGGTGTGCTGATTCCAGGAGAGATCATTCATCACGCAAAACATGGATGCAAGTATTTCTTGATCTTACAGCCATTTGGATGCCTGCCAAACCATGTTGTTGGAAGAGGTATTTCTAAAAAATTAAAAGAAATGTATCCAAATGCACAGATTCTTCCATTAGACTATGATCCAGATGTCAGTTTTGCGAATATCGAAAATCGTCTGCAGATGCTTGTTATGAATGCGAAACAAGAAATCTTGGAAGAAAATGAAGAACGAGACCGTAGAAGAAGTCATCACTATATGGAAAGTGACAAAAAAACATATCGTAGAAAGAAATATGGTGTCGAAAAAACTTCTGGTGTATAAAAAATAGAATTAAATTGTTGAATTTTGTTAAATATGCTATAATCCATTTTAGGTTATTCAAAAATAATTTGAATGGAGGAGAAGTAATGAATATTCAGGAGTTTTATGACAGTATTGATGAAAGTTATGAAAATGTAAGCAGCCGTATGATGGGAAACCAGAAACTGGTGGAAAAGTTTGTCCGTAAGTTTTTAGATGATCCTACTTATGGACAGATTAAAGAAGCAGTAGATAAGATGGATTATGATGAAATTCTTCGAACAACTCATACGATGAAAGGAATTGCAAGCAATCTGGAGTTTACACATTTACAGCAAAAAAGTGCGAAAGCAGTAGATATGATCCGTGCAGGACAGCGCGAAGAAGTATTGCCAGTGATCGGTGAAATTGAGAAAGAATATCAAAAAGTTATAGAACAGATCCAGAAATTGGATTAAATTGGATAATAAGAAGACAAAGATGAGGGAATCTTTCGAAGTAGTATGAAGGAGACAGCGACAACATAAAAAATAAAAAGGAACTAGTGATTATGCAAAACAAAACAAAAAATATATTTTTTAAGATAATCTCAGGACTCGTTTTGATTCAGGGTGTGTTGCAGTTATTGAATCTGTTAGGGCTTGTAGGTTATGGAAGAACGACGACTTCTGCAACAAAGTTTTATCTTGGACTTGTTTTGATCGGCGGCTACGCAGTAGCAGCAATGGTCGGTGGATATACGGGTCTTAAAGATGGAAATACACAGGAAGGATGTAAAAGATGTTTTTATGTCAGTCTTGTACTGATCGCAATTACGATTGCCACGATTATTTTAAATGTTGTATTTAAAGCATATTCAGTAACTCAGTTTGAGGCACTGATCATACCAGTGTTGTTTATGCTTTTTACAATATTAAATGGACGAAAGAATTTGTAAACATAAAAGGGTCTTTTTCGATTTCGAAAGAGGTCCTTTTTATAGTTGTTCTTTTCTTGATGATATGATATAATTTCACATAGTGATTTGGCAAAGAAAGAACAAATGAGGTAGACCAATGAAAGATTTAAAAGATATGAAACGTGTGCTTTTAAAGTTAAGTGGAGAAGCACTTGCCGGAGATAAGAAGACAGGATTTGATGAAGCAACATGTGCAGATGCAGCACGTCAGGTAAAGACATTAGTAGATGAGGGACTTCAGGTAGCGATCGTTATCGGAGGAGGAAACTTCTGGAGAGGACGTACAAGCGAGAGTATGGAACGTACAAAAGCTGATCAGATCGGAATGCTTGCGACAGTTATGAACTGTATCTATGTATCCGATGCATTCAGAACAGCAGGAATGGAAACAGAAGTATATACTCCATTTGTATGCGGAGCATTTACAGAATTATTTTCCAAAGATAAAGCAGTCAAAGCTTTAGATGAAGGAAAGGTTGTATTTTTTGCAGGTGGAACAGGACATCCTTATTTCTCAACAGATACAGCAACAGCACTTCGTGCGATCGAGATTGAAGCAGATGCGATCTTATTAGCAAAATCAATTGACGGCGTATATGACAGTGATCCTGCTGTGAATGAAAATGCGGTGAAATATGACAGTATCACAATGGAAGAAGTATTGGATCAGAAATTAGGAGTGATCGACCTAACAGCAACGATCATGTGCCTTGAAAATAAGATGCCATTAGCAGTTTTTGGATTAAATGAAGAAAACAGCATTGAGAATTTAATGAAAGGTGAATTTAACGGAACATATGTAACCGTTTGATAAATTAGGAGGACGAAAGAAACATGTTAAAACAATTTGAAGACAAGATGCAGAAATCTTTAGACAGTATGGCGAATGATTTTATGACAATTCGTGCAGGACGTGCCAATCCTCATGTATTAGATAAAGTCAAAGTTGATTATTATGGAGTTGCAACTCCTGTAGCACAGGTTGGTAATGTTTCTGTACCTGAAGCAAGAACGATCATGATTCAGCCATGGGAGCCAAACTTATTAAAAGAGATCGAGAAAGCGATTTTAGTATCTGATATCGGGATCACACCAACAAATGATGGTAAAGCAATCCGATTAAACTTCCCAGATCTTACAGAAGAACGAAGAAAAGAGCTTGCAAAAGATGTCAAGAAACGTGGAGAAGAAGCAAAGGTAGCAGTTAGAAATATCCGTCGTGATGCAAATGATTTTGTCAAGAAACAGAATAAAGCCGGAGATTTAAATGATGATCAGGCAAAAGATGAAGAAGACAAAGTACAGAAGATGACAGATAAATACATCAAACAGATTGATGAAGCAGTTGATGCAAAATCAAAAGAAATCATGACAGTTTAATCTTAATCATCAACAGGGTTGAAATCTCAGCCCTGTTTTGTTTCATGTGGAAAGAAACGAAAGTTATATATGATACACAGGAGGTCCAAATGGAGAATTTAAATATTCCACAACATGTGGCCATTATCTTAGATGGGAATGGAAGATGGGCAAAAAAACGCCATTTACCTAGGAATATGGGACATAGACAGGGAAGTAAAGTGGTGGAACAGATCATAGAAGATGCACATGATCTTGGAATTAAATATTTAACAGTTTATGCTTTTTCAACAGAGAATTGGAAACGCCCACAGGACGAAGTAAATGCATTGATGAAACTGCTTCGTGATTATTTAAAGACATGTATCAAGCGTGCAAATAAAAATAATATGAAAGTCAGAGTGATCGGAGATATCACAGGACTTTCCGAAGATTTACAGGAGAAGATCATTGAGCTTGAGAAGGCATCCAAAGATAATACAGGGATCAATTTTACGATCGCACTGAATTATGGAAGTCGTGATGAGATGGTGCGGGCTATGAGACATATGGCAGATGATCTTTCTAGTGGAAATCTTTCCAAAGATATGATCACGGAAGAAGTGTTTAATGGATATCTGGATACAAAAGAACTTCCAGATCCAGATCTGATGATTCGTACAAGTGGGGAAGAAAGATTGTCGAACTTTATGTTATGGCAGTTAGCATATACAGAATTTTATTTTACAGATGTGCTCTGGCCTGATTTTAATAAAAAGGAATTAATAAAGGCGATCGAATACTATAATAGACGCGACCGCAGATTTGGAGGAATATAAGTTTATGTTTAAGCAAAGACTGATCAGTGGGATCATTTTAGTATTGATCGCAGCTTTTGGGTTATATATGGGTGGAATTGTGACGTTTGCAATGACATTGATCGTTGCATTGATCGGATACAGCGAGATTTTAAAGATTTATCATATTGAGAAATCATCTTTGGCAGTGATCGGATATACAGGCACGATTCTTTATTATGTGGCATTGTTATTTGATCTTGATCAATGGACCACAGCAATCATTATTTTATTTTTAATCTTTTTACTCGGATGCTATGTGGTACGTTTTCCAAAGTATAAAGTGGACCAGATGATGGCAGGATTCTTTGGATTTGTATATGTAGCGGTTATGATGTCCTTTATCTATCAGATCCGTGAATTACAAAATGGAGGAGAATTTGTTGTATTATTATTCCTTGCAGCATGGGGAAATGACACTTTAGCATATTGTACAGGAATTTTTCTTGTACCTTGCACCAACAAAATTGCAGCAGCAATTACCAGCAACAGGAATACGATTTCAATTAAGAACATAACCAAACCACCTGTCTTATCAGTCATACGGGAAATTAATTCCTGGAATAAAGACTGAGGCAAACGGGCAATAATACCGATTAAGATGATAAATGAAATACCATTACCGATACCCTTATCAGTGATTCTCTCACCAAGCCACAAAATAAACATACTACCAGCTGCCAAGATAATGGTAGAGGTAATCATGAACAGAGTCCAATCTAATGAAGCATTTAAGGAAGGACCGGCCTGCATTTTAAGATTGAGCAAATAAGAAGGAGCCTGAACCAACAAAATAATAATCGTCAAATAACGAGTATACTGGTTCATTTTTCTTCTACCACTCTCACCTTCACGTTGAAGTTTCTGGAAATACGGAACCGCAATCCCCAACAACTGAATAACGATTGAAGCAGAGATATAAGGCATAATTCCTAATGCAAAAATAGATGCATTAGAGAATGCTCCTCCCGAAAACATGTTTAATAAGGCTAAGAGGCCCTCGCTTGTTTGTTGATGCAATTGTGTCAGCATAGCCGGATTAATACCAGGCAGTACGACGTACGAACCAAAACGGTAGATTGCCACAAACAATATGGTAATGAGGATCCGTTGTCTCAGATCCTCAATTTTCCATATATTCTTTAATGTTTCAATAGCTTTTCTCATTGAATTAGAGTTTTACTACTTGTCCACCAGCAGCTTCGATGGCAGCAACAGCAGTCTTAGAAAATGCATGTGCTTGTACATCCAACTTAGCAGTCAAAGTTCCGTTACCTAATACTTTTACCAACTGGCTTGCAGAAATGAAACCAGCAGCAATGAAGTCACTGATACCTACAGTCTGCAAGTTCTTTGCTTCAGCCAATTTCTGAATTGTATCCAAGTTGATAGCCTTATACTCTACACGATTGATATTTTTAAAGCCAAACTTAGGTACACGACGTTGAAGAGGCATCTGACCACCTTCAAAACCGATTTTCTTAGAGTATCCAGATCTTGATTTAGCTCCTTTATGACCTCTTGTAGAAGTACCGCCTAATCCAGAACCAGCACCACGTCCAATTCTTTTTCTTGTCTTAGTAGATCCCTCTGCAGGTTTTAAATTACTTAAGTTCATATTGTAATTCGTTTTATATTCAACAAATAATTACTTAACAATGGTAACCAAGTGTTTAACCTTATCTACCATCCCAAGAATTGAAGGAGTACATTCGTGCTCAACCACACGATTCAGTTTACGAAGTCCCAGTGCATCAAGAGTTCTTTTCTGATCAGCTGGAGCACCAATTCTACTTTTAACTTGTTTAATCTTTATAGTCGACATATATTCCTCCTTATCCTCTAAATACTTTTTCAATACTAATTCCTCTGTTTTGAGCAACCATACGTGCGTCACGCATTTCACCCAACGCCAGGATAGTAGCCTTCACCAAGTTGTGTGGATTAGAAGATCCTTTTGACTTAGCCAAAACGTCCGTAATACCAACACTTTCAAGTACTGCACGCATTGCACCACCGGCAACTACACCTGTACCATGAGAAGCAGGCTTGATGAATACTTCCGCGCCACCAAACTTAGCGGACTGTTCGTGAGGAACAGTACCCTTCAGTACAGGTACTTTCGTCAGATTCTTCTTAGCTGATTCAACACCTTTAGCGATAGCTGCGGTAACTTCACCAGCTTTACCAAGGCCCCAACCGATGATGCCTTCTTCGTTACCTACAACAACAATTGCAGAGAAACTAAAAGTTCTACCACCTTTGGTTACTTTGGTTACACGATTAATAGCAACCAAACGGTCTTTCAGTTCTATATCGTTTGTAATCTTAACTCTATTATTAATTGCCATAATGATTAAAATTTAAGTCCACCGTTACGAGCAGCATCAGCTACTTCTTTTACTCTCCCATGATACAAGTAACCATTACGGTCGAAAACAACAGTAGTAATACCTGCTTCCTGAGCTTTTTTAGCGATCAACTCTCCAACCTTTGCAGCTTGTTCTTTCTTCGGCAACTTCTCTGTTATACCCAAAGAAGAAGAAGCAGCCAAAGTCTTACCACTCAAATCATCGATAAGTTGGACGTAGATTTGCTTATTACTTCTAAATACACTCATACGCGGACGTTCAGCAGTACCTGAAATTTTATTGCGTACTCTATATTTGATTTTTATTCGTCTTTCTATTTTTGTTGTCATAACATTCTTATTTTATGTAAATTACTTAGCGCCGGCAGATTTACCAGACTTTCTACGAATTTCTTCACCAACAAACTTAACACCTTTACCTTTATACGGTTCGGGCTTACGGAAAGAACGTATCTTAGAGCAAACTTGACCCAGCAATTGTTTATCGCAAGACTCTAAAATAATAAGAGGATTCTTATTTCTTTCAGATTTTGTCTCTACCTTAACTTCAGGAGGCAGCTGTATGAAGATACTATGCGTATAACCCAAAGACAACTCAATAATATTGCCTTGATTAGAAGCACGATAACCCACACCTACAAGTTCCAATTCTTTTTTATATCCTTCAGATACACCAACAACCATGTTGTGAACTAAAGAGCGGTACAAACCATGAAATGCATGCTTTTGTTTGGAATTATCCAACATTGCATTTTCATTCTCACTCAAAGTCACATGACCATCTTCGATGGCAACATTGATAGCAGGATCTACATATTGGCTAAGTTCGCCTTTGGGTCCCTTCACGGTAACCACATTTTCTTTCAGAGTAACTGTTACTCCAGCGGGAATACTAATGGGTAATTTTCCTATTCTTGACATTGCTAATTCCTCCTATTAATATACATAACACAAAACTTCACCACCAATCTTCAGTTCAGCGGCTTCTTTGTTGGTCATTACACCCTTGGAAGTAGATATTATAGCAATACCCAAACCATTAATAACACGCGGCATGTCTTTATAACCGGTATATTGACGCAAACCCGGAGAAGAGATTCTCTCCAGCTTCTTGATTGCGTTAACCTTGTTTACCGGATCATACTTCAAGGCAACTTTGATTGTACCTTGAGGACCATCTTCTACAAACTTATAATTAAGAATGTAGCCCTTTTCAAAAAGAATCTTAGTGATTTCTTTTTTCAAATTAGAAGCCGGAACTTCCACAACTCTGTGCTTCGCTTGAATAGCGTTCCGCAACCTCGTCAAATAATCTGCTATTGGATCAGTCATATAATAAAAAATTAAATTAATCAGGCCTACCCTGACAATATTTAAAACAAAAATTACCAGCTTGCTTTCTTAATACCGGGAATAAGACCGTTAGAAGCCATCTCACGGAACTGGATTCTGGAGATGCCAAACTGACGGATATATCCTTTGGGACGACCTGTCAGCTTGCAACGGTTGTGCATGCGAATCGGGTTAGAATTTTTAGGCAAATCCTGCAATTTCTGTGCAGCTTCAAAAGCTTCAGCAGGATCACCGGTTCTAACGATTTGCTTCAACGCAGCTCTTTTCTCGGCATATCTGGCTACTAATTTAGCACGCTTTACTTCGCGTGCTTTCATTGATTCCTTTGCCATATTATCAATCTTTTTTAGCGTTTTTAAACGGTAAACCGAATTCTTTCAACAAGGCATACCCTTCTTCATCTGTTTGCGCAGAGGTTACAAAGGTAATATTCATTCCGAGAATTCTAGTAATACTATCGATATTAATTTCAGGGAAAATGATTTGTTCCTGAATACCAAGGGTATAGTTACCCTTACCATCGAACTTACTTTCAATACCCTTGAAGTCGCGGATACGAGGCAGAGCTACACGAACCAACTTTTCAAGGAATTCGTACATTCTCTCACGACGCAGAGTTACCATAACGCCAATCGGCATTTTCTTACGCAACTTAAAGTTTGCAATATCCTTACGAGAAATGGTTGCCACGGCTTTCTGGCCAGTGATAGTAGTCATTTCATTAATTGCCACTTCAATAATCTTCTTGTCGGCAACAGCCATACCCAGACCCTGATTGATAACAATCTTCTTAAGTACGGGTATCTGCATAGAAGAAGAATACTGGAACTGTGATTTCAATGCAGGCGCAATACGCTCTGCATATTCTTTCTTAAGGCTAGCAGTATTACTCATTACTTAATCTCCTCTCCTGATTTTTTAGAATAACGCACTAAAGTGCCTTCAGCACTTACTTTTCTACCAACACGCGTTGCTTTGCCAGTCTTTGGATCAACGGGGTTCAAGTTTGACAAGTGGATAGAAGCTTCTTGCTTCACAATACCACCTTGCGGGTTCTTAGCATTCGGTTTTGTGCTCTTAGACACCATGTTGATACCTTCAACGATAGCGCGATCTTTGCTTACCTGCACTGTCAGCACTCGACCGGTCTTCCCGCGGTCCTCGCCTGAAAGCACGTAAACGGTATCGCCCTTTTTAATATTTAATTTGCTCATTGTGGTTTACTTCTTTTACTATGGATTAAAGTACTTCAGGGGCGAGCGAAACAATCTTCATGTTGGTGGCGCGAAGCTCGCGGGCAACCGGGCCGAAGATACGTGTTCCGCGAAGCTCGCCTGCATTGTTCAACAACACACACGCGTTGTCGTCAAAGCGGATATAGGAGCCGTCGGGACGACGCACCTCTTTCTTGGTGCGCACTACCACAGCCTTTGATACAGTACCCTTCTTTACGTCAGACGACGGGATGACGCTCTTCACCGACACTACGATGATGTCACCTACCGACGCGTAACGACGACCTGTACCGCCAAGTACATGGATGCAAAGCGCCTCCTTTGCCCCACTGTTGTCTGCAACAGTCAAACGTGATTCAGTCTGTATCATAATTACTTAACTTTTTCGATTATTTCTACTAATCTCCATCTCTTAGTCTTGCTCAGAGGGCGGGTCTCCATAAGTCTTACGGTGTCGCCTATGCTGCACTCATTATTCTCGTCGTGAGCGTGATACTTCTTTGTCTTGTTGACAAATTTACCGTAAATGGGGTGCTTCTCCTTCCACTTCACCATGACAGTGATGGTCTTGTCACCCTTGTTTGACGAGACAACCCCAATACGCTCTTTTCTTAAATTTCTCTTTTCTTCCATTTCTTGGGATTATTTATTGTTTAGTTCACGCTGACGCAACTCTGTCTTCATGCGTGCAATCATTTTACGGTCACGTGTAATGGACGCGGGATTATCGAGCGGAGAAACGGCATGATTGATCTTCGCCTGAAGATAATCTTTCTGTGCCTGCTCAAGACGATCCTTGAGATCCTGGGTGCTGAGTTCTTTTATTTCTTCTTTCTTCATAATCTTTTACACGTTTTGAGTTGGGTCATAATCGCGGCGCACAATAAACTTGGTGGTCACGGGGAGCTTCTGGGCTGCAAGGCGGAGTGCCTCTTTTGCCACGTCGAAGGGTACACCTTCAAGCTCGATAAGGATACGACCCGGGGTTACGGGCGCAACGAATCCTTCGGGGTTACCTTTACCTTTACCCATACGCACCTCGGCAGGCTTCTTGGTAATAGGCTTATCGGGGAATATGCGGATCCAAACCTGACCCTGACGCTGCATGTAACGTGTCACTGCGATACGGGCTGCCTCGATCTGACGACCGGTGATCCACTTTGATTCCAAAGTCTTAATGCCAAACGAACCGAAGGCAAGCTGATTGCCACGCTGAGCGTTGCCTTTCATGCGGCCTTTCTGTTGACGGCGAAATCTGGTTTTCTTTGGTTGTAACATTGTTGTCTTGTTTCAATTCGTTAACGATTGTTTTTCGGTTTGCGGAAACGGTTGCCACGAGGAGCCCCGTTGTTGCCGCCACGGCTTTCCTTGCCTGAATTGGCGAAGACGGGGGCAAGCTCACGCTTTCCGTACACCTCACCACGGCAGATCCATACCTTTACACCTATCACACCTACCTTGGTGTGGGCCTCTACGAGAGCGTAGTCGATGTCGGCGCGAAGTGTGTGGAGAGGTGTACGACCCTCCTTGAACATTTCGCTACGAGCCATCTCGGCTCCGTTCAGACGGCCGCTGATCTGAATCTTCACGCCCTCGGCGCCGCTGCGCATTGTGCTCTGGATAGCCATCTTCACAGCACGGCGGTAAGCGATCTTGCCCTCGATTTGACGGGCGATGTTGGCAGCGACAATCTGTGCGTCAAGCTCAGGACGCTTTACCTCGAAGATGTTAATCTGTACATCCTTGTCGGTAATCTTCATAAGCTCTTTCTTCAGCTTGTCTACATCAGCGCCGCCCTTGCCTATGATAAGTCCGGGACGTGAGGTGCAGATAGTGATGGTGATGAGCTTGAGTGTACGCTCGATAACGATGCGAGAAACACTTGACTTGGCGAGACGGACTTCAAGATATTTGCGGAGCTTGGAATCCTCGAGCAAATTATCACCGTACTTCTTGCCACCATACCAGTTAGAGTCCCAACCACGGATGACACCTAAGCGGTTGCTTATTGGATTTACTTTCTGTCCCATCTCTTATTCTTTAGTTGTTTTAGTTTTATCAATTGTGTCCACATACAATGTCACGTGGTTGGCACGTTTACGGATTCTGTAGCCACGACCCTGGGGAGCGGGACGGAGACGCTTCAACATAGGAGCCGGTCCTACGAAGATTGTGCTTACATAGAGCTCGCCGCTCTCTGCCTTACGCTCGTTTTTAGCTTCCCAGTTGGCAACTGCTGAGCGGAGACACTTCTCCAGGCGCGCAGCTGCTTCTTTATTAGAGAATTTAAGGATACCAAGTGCACGGAACACTTCCTTGCCACGGATCATGTCGACCACCAGGCGCATCTTGCGAGGCGACGAGGGGATGTCGAGAAGCTTGGCAAATGCCTGCGACTTACGGGCTTCCTTCTTCAATTCGGCTGATTGTCTTTTTCTTACACCCATTGTATTTAATTTCTTTTCTTGTCAAAAATTTTTATATCAATGGCCCTTGTTATTTTTTCTTATTACCGCCGTGTCCGCGGAAGATACGGGTCGGGGCAAACTCGCCGAGCTTGTGACCTACCATATTTTCTGTGACATATACGGGAATAAACTTATTACCATTGTGCACTGCAAAAGTGTGGCCGACAAAATCGGGAGATATCATGGAAGCACGGCTCCAGGTCTTGATGACCGACTTCTTGCCGCTTTCTTCCATAGCAGCCACCTTCTTCTCCAGCTTTACGCTGATATATGGGCCTTTTTTTAATGAACGACTCATAATTACTTAATTAATCAGATTACTTCTTTCTTCTTTCAATAATATACTTTGAAGAATGCTTCTTAGGAGCTCTAGTCT
>OIEM01000087.1_pt1 | contig 56958 bp, 107 predicted proteins | sample 1581761 | NCBI WGS metagenome assembly OIEM01 (sample SAMN01760978, study PRJEB22395) | human gut metagenome | reverse complement strand
GCGATAAGCCATTTCTTGTTAATGGCCGGACCATTAAATCTGTAAACAATTATTATAATAAAAGGTTCGCAAAATTAAAAAGCCAGGCGGCACTCTGTAATAATAGAGAATACACCAAGAGAATTAACAGACTTACTTATAAAAGAAACTGCATGATTAAGGACAAACTTCATAAGATCAGCAAGTACATAGCTGAATATGCAAAGAATAATAATGTTGATGTAGTAATACTGGGTCATAATATATTTCAGAAACAGAAAATTAATACTGGAGCTGCTAATAACCAATCAATAGTGCAAATACCATATTTTGTATTTGCAGGTATGCTTCAGTATAAACTGAAAGAATATGGAATAAGACTTGTGCTTACAGAAGAAAGTTATACATCTAAAGCAGATTTTAAAGCAGAAGATAAGCTTCCGGTATTTAATAATGCCTCAACTAAAAGTTATACATTCTCAGGCAAAAGAATAAAAAGAGGATTATACAGATATAATGACGGAAGCATAGGAAATGCAGATATAAATGGAGCAGCAAATATAATAAGAAAAGTATTCCCAAACATAAAAGGATGGGATAAAGGGGTAGTGGACATCCCATATGCTGTAACGATTGCGTAAAGCAATTGTTACAGGGTTACTTACATGTTAAAAAAAACATGTAACATAGAAACTCCATCCGACTAATGTCGGTTGTGAGTAATTCATAAAAAAGAAATAGGAAAAATGAGTGTTGAAATGGCAAATGCAAAATTCCATAAAGGATATTCTGATGATTCTGATGGATATAGTTTTGAAGATTCAATAGCTGATTTAGAATTTAAGCGAGATATACTAAGAGGAGTTGATCCTATTGACGCATTATGTGACCTACAAGAGAAAACACTTGTATATCAATTATTAAATCCTAATTCAAATATTTATGAGCAGGAAGAAATTTTTGATTACGATGAGGATTATTAATTACAGTAAAATAAAATCTACAATAGGAGCAGGAACGAATTTCTTCTCAAAGAAAGCAAGAAAAGAACAATCGAAAATATTGAAACTAATGGCTTTGAAGAATATGACATTGAAACTGAAGAAGAATGGGAAGTTATTAAAAATGAAATTTTAGATATTTGTATTGAATGTATTAAAAAGCTAAACCTTTGGAGATCCACTTATACCTTGTACTTAGCATAATTTTATCAGCTATCCAATATAGTATTAAATTTGCACTTTAGAATTTATATACTGACATACCACATTAAAACTAAATACAATCTGATTCTTGTATAGAAGATGACGGAATCCATACCCTGTTACATTAAACTGCTAAACACATGTATAGCTCTTAATGTTAACAGGGTATTTTATGTTTTTCTCTGACATTCAGATACTTCTGTTTGGATATCAGATCATATGCTTATTTTTTTACATATGGATTTCCCATCAAACCATAGATTAGTAACTTAAAGCTTCGGCAAGATTACTGATATTACTTGAAAATATACACACTTAATAATATATGCTTTTTATGTCAAAAATTTAATTTAAAATTCTGCCATATTAACTTTAACAATTTAAATTTCTGAATAAAAAATTTAAATATTTTTTTATTCTGTCATATTAATAAATGAAAAATATAAACAAGAAAGGAAATAAAAATGAGTAAAATACAATTATTAAAAAGAAGCAAAAAAATGTTTTTTTGTTTTCCGGCAATTTGTCTGTTGTTATCAGGATGTGGATTATTTAATAATAGTGTACAACCAATTAATATAGTTACAGAGGAAAGTACTGTTTCAAACAATAATCAGACTTATATTGATAACAAAGAATATGACAAAATAGTTATAAACAGTGAAGAAGAAGCTGAAGCTTTATTAAATGCCAATACATTACCGGTAACAATCAATACTGAATCAATTTCTTATGATGGTCCTACAGACCCTGAAACTATTAATCAAGAAGTAAAAGAAAAATATGGAGAAAATGCTGAATTTGACATGTGGGAATATCAAAATAACTACATATACATTACCGGATGGAACAAAACTTCAAGCAAGTAATGAAACTTCTTTTAATTCAGGAAGCAGTTTTATATTTAATGATAATAACAATAATGAGTATTGTTTTTATAATTTTATGGAAAACCAAGAGGGTTTTTATGTAATTCCCAGCAAATTATTAGTTATTAATAAAATCAAAAAATAAGAAAGGAAACAAAAAATGATAAAAAATTCTGATACTTTCGAAAATTGTACAAATTTAACATAAATTGTAGGCATTAATAATTGTATTGGTTTAACAAAAATAACAGGATTTAGTAATTGCACAGGATTAACAGAAATAACAATACCAGATAGTGTAAAAGCCATAAGTATGTATGCATTTAATAAATGTACTAATTTAACAAGCGTAATATATAAAGGAACTACATATACAACTAAAAGTAGCTTATCCAGTGCTTTAAAAGCTAGTGGTGTAAAATGTGATTCAGATGCATTTAATAATGCAGGATTAAAATAAAATATAAATATCTTTAAGCCGGTTACTTTTGTAGCCGGCTTTTCTGATACATTTTAAGAATTTAGGGCGAGAATTCTCGGTTACTTGTATCCGAGATGAAAGCCTGTTTTTATAAACAATATTACTATATGTACCATTATAAATATGTTTATTTATTAATATTCCAATAATTATATGCTATACTATATGTATGAGAGATAAATACATTCACGCAAGAACATGCGTATACAACATTAACTATCATATTGTCTGGTGTGTTAAATACAGGCGGAAAGTGCTTACTCCACAAATAAGCAGCAGATTATATCAACTTATAAATGATATTGGTAAAGAGAAAGGATTTACCGTTATCCAATGTAAAGTTGGAGAAAGCGACCATGTACACTGTTTTGTATCTGCACCACCCAAGATATCTGCTACTCAGATAGTGAAATACCTTAAAGGAATTAGTGGTAATACATTATTAAAGGAATTTCCTGAATTAAGACAATATCTATGGAAAGGCCAGTTATGGAACGGTTCATATTTTTGTGAAACCATAGGTTCAACATCTGAGGAGAATATTCTCAAATATATAGAAAGGCAAAGGAACTGTCAGCTATGAATAAAGCGGTTAAGTACAGATTGTATCCGACAACTGAACAAAAGATTATGTTTGCGAAAACCTTTGGATGTTGCCGTAAGGTTTATAATCTGATGCTTGCTGATAAAATTGCCTGTTATAAAGAAACTAAATCTTTTGGCAAACAGACACCTGCTATGTATAAGAAGAACTATCCATTTCTTAAAGAAGTAGACAGTCTTGCTCTTGCTAACGTACAGTTGAACCTGCAAGGTGCTTTGAAAAACTGTTTTGACAAAAATCGTAAGAGGCAGAATGGCTTTCCAAAATTCAAATTATCTAAGCATAGCAGAAAATCCTATACAACTAATAATCAAAAAGGTACAGTCGCTATCATAGATGGTAGATACATTAAGTTGCCTAAAATTGGTAAAATAAAAGCTGTAATACACAGAAAACCGGATGCTGATTGGATTATCAAATCTGCTACAATATCACAAGATAGTGACGGTAAGTTTTATGCATCTGTTCTGTTTGAGTTTGCTACAACAATAACAACAGTTGCTATATCTGATAATGTTATTGGCCTCGATTATAAATCTGATGGTTTATATATGGATAGTAACGGCTACTGTCCTTCTGGACATAAATACTATAGACAGAACCAGGAGAAGTTGGCCAATGCTCAGAAAAAGCTGAAACATAAGACGGTTGGCTCTAACAATTATAAGAAACAACAGCGTAAGATTGCCAAAATTCAAAAACATACTTCAAATCAGAGATTAGATTTTCTACATAAAGAAAGTACAAAGATAGCCAATTTGTATGATATTGTGTGTGTAGAAACACTTAATATGAAAGCTATGTCAAATAAAGGGTTTGGCAATGGAAAAGCCACTATGGACAATGGTTATGGAATGTTCCTGAATATGTTGGGATATAAACTTGCAGACAGAGGAAAATATTTTGTCAAAGTCGATAAATGGTATCCATCCTCACAGCTTTGTAGCTGCTGCGGTAAACAGAAAAAACTAACACTCACTGATAGGATATACGAATGTGATTGTGGTCTAACTATAAATCGTGACCACAATGCAGCTATCAATATAAAAAATGAAGGTTTACGCATACTTAAATCAGCATAAACCTTCATAATAATGGTAGGCTAGGAACTAGCCGAACCTAACGCTTGCGGACACTGTGTAAGACTTAGCAATACAGTTTAGTATCAGCCAAGCAGTAGTGATCGAAACAAGAAGCTCGGTAACTTGTTTCCGAGTAGTTCACTACTATAAATATTGTTAGCATTGTATATAATTAAATGGCAAAAATAAATACAAGAACCATTAAAAAAGATATTAAAAACAAATATTTTATGTCAAATAATTTATTTAATTTTCTGTCATATAATATAGGAAAATATATTATATAAAGGAGAATTTATTATGTTAATTGATGATTTAAGAAACAATATAAAAATTTCTTTAAAGGAAAAGATTGAAACAAAAAATAATATTCATTATTCTGTATACAAAAATGTATTAGACAAGGCTCAGAAAGATGCAAAAGAAAATAAATGTGATGTAATTGCTGATGAATATATAATAAGAGCAGCAAGAAAGGAATTAAAGCAGCTTGAGGATACCCTTTCATATATTACAAACGAGAGTGATCCAAAGAGATTTTCAGAGCTTACAGAAAGCATTGCAGTTGTAAATAATTTCTTACCTAAGTCTGTATCAAAGCAGGAAATTGCTGAATATTTATTAGACTCTCATATTGAAAAGAATATGGAAATATGTATGAAATCACTTAAGCTCAAGTTTGGAGCATTGTTAGACAGTAAAATTGCATCAGAAGTTGTAAAGAAATATATTAAATAATATGAATAAAAGAAAAGAGAGGTATTAAATATGCTTGGTTGCCCATTTTGCGGTCATTCTGATGGGAATGATGATGAAATCATTGAGAAAGAAATTAATTATATGAATAATGAAGAATGCCAGATTGATATTATAAAAGAATGTGATATATGTGGAAAAAAGTATAAGGTTGAAAAGACATTCACTAAATCCTATGAAAAGTATTCTTATGATTATTATTGCTATTAAATATTAGTCAAATAAAATAATTAATTAAAAAATAAAGGAGTGATTATTTTAAAACGCTCAGACATTACTTAAATATAAAAAGATATAATCATAAACAGGAAGCAATTTCTTCCTATGGATATTTCACAGTTAAGAGTTGGGACATTACAGGTGGTGTATTAAAGATAACAATTCGGTCACAGTTTTAACATTAAGAAATCTAAATTTATTTTGAATGGAGAATAGAACATATGGAAAATAAAAATAACAGAATTGAATTATATATTTACAATAAAGTGAATACAGAATTATATTTCGATGTATATGAAGGATCTTATGGTGGGGAAAATAACTCTAGTATTTATTATGGCTTAAAAGATGAAAATTATTATGGATTTAAAAATCGCATGAATAGTTGTGATATAGGAAAAGTGTTATATGACAATACGATTATTTTGGTCGGAAGAGATGATAAAAAAGCTTCTGATATTTTCGCTACTTATTATTCAAAGCAGATAGAAAAACTACAAGATGAAATTACAAAACTACAAACGAAACAGAAAACTAATAAAGTATCATGGTTTAGAGATGGAGTAGGATGTTTTGAAGAAAAAGAAGTTGATTTTTAAACAAATGAAAAGAAATTTAACTTTCTTTAGTTTGGAGGTAATGATATGACAAAAAGTCAAATAGAAAAATTTGCAGTAGGTTATTCTTCTTATCCTACAGACTGTGTGGAAGAAGTATTAAAAGTTACTAATTTCGATGAAGATGTGGCGAGAGAAATTTTAGATGACAAAGAAAAAACATTAGCAATTTGGCAGAATGGAACAATAATGATTGATGGAATAACACTTTGTTGTGGATATGATTTCGCAGAAGATGCTTTTAGCAAAAAGATAAAGATTGGTTATTGCCCAATTTGTGGAAGAAAAATTGTAATTAAGAAGCCAATAAATGAATGATTTACTTAGAAGATTAGAAGAGGTAATAAGATGACTAATTTAGAGAAATTAAGAACTGGAACAGATGAAGAAGTATTACATATTATGCAGCGATTTGCATATAGAAGTCTTAGTTATACTTATCAAGAACTTCAGACGGAGGAATTTTTGCAAGAAGAATGTCATGTAAATTATAAAGGCGAAGCTATAAAATAGGAAGGGAAACGGATGAAAATATTAAAGAATAAGGTAAATAAGATAAAGGCAAAACTGATTGTAGAAGTTGAAGGAAAATTTTATGATAATGAATCGTCAGAAGAGACATTAAGATACTGTGTCGAACAGGACCTTGAAGATGCAGGATTCAATATCATTGATGTGTCGGTAATGAAGTGAGGTGTGATTGATGGAAAGATATATGGAATGTTCTACATGTGGCAAGTCATTACTTGAAAATTCAATTATTGTTGTAAGAACTGGGTTTACAGATAAATATTGTTCATATGGTTGTGCAGCAATTGGTAGTGGATTTTTTAAAAATATAAAATTAACTGATGAAATTGTCCAAGAACACAAATCTTGTGATGGAAGAGATTGGCTAATAGGAGATTGATGTGATATAAATGAGCCAAATTAATAAAACACAAAATAATTTACAATCAGTATGGAATAATTTGGATCTTGCTTATGAACATATGGAAAGAGCTATTGAGGATTTATCGCAAATGACTGGACTACCTGATGAATTAGAGAAAATGATTGGGCAGTATGATTTATCGGAAATTAGTATGATAAAGCAGGAAGTTGAAGAATTGATGAAATGAGGTAATGTAGATGGAAAATAAAAAAACATTAAAATATTTAAATGGTATGAAGAATAGTAAAATGCCCCCATTTGATAGTCAATATGAATTTTTCTTTGCTACACTGGAAGATTATTATATTGCAAAATCAAATGGTGCAAAGATTATAAAAGAGGAGCTTGTGGAATGGGATTCTGAAGCACAAAAAGAAATTGTTAATATATTGGCTGATATTATAGAATCTGATGAATTAATTGGCTTTGATAGAAATGATATTTTATCGTTAGCTGATTAAATGACGATTTCTGGGTAAATAGATTGGAGATAATAATAAAATGGTAAAATTAAAAGTAGGCAGAGATATACTTAATATTAATAATAATGATTTAATTTTGGATAATGGAGCTTGTTATCAAATTATTACGAAAGAAAAGAACGAAGGTTTTAAATCTTACCCAGTTAGAATGAGTAAGAAACTATTTAATGATTTAAAAAAGCTCGACTTGGTTTTTACAAATGAAGGATTAAAACAAGATGCTATTAAAAGACATAGTGTGTCAAGTGTAACTTATTGGAAATTTAACATAGAAAAAATGCAAAGACTTGGATATTAAAAATTTTATAATATCAAATAATATCGGCAAAACCACGAAGCTAAAGCTTCGTGGGATAAGCCGATTTTTTTATGCTTTAGACAAAATTATATTTTAGTTCTGTCATATTAATCATCGAAGAATAGCAAGAAAACTCCATTCAACAAAAATCGGTTGCGAGTAGTTCATAGAAACTGAAATGTAAAATATATACTTAACAATAATTTAAGAATTGTCACACTAAAAAATTTCTTAGTGTAAGATCCTTTTTTTCTGTCATATATAAATTATCAAAATGAAAAGGAGAAATAAATTTATGAATAATGCATACATATACAAAGCAAAGGAAATAAATTGGAGAATCAGTACTAAAGATGAAGAAAAGCAGTATGTAACAGGTAATATTGTTACTGTAAACAACAGATATTTTATTGTTAATCCGGAAATAGTAACTGATTGTGGACTTACAGGGTTATCTTTTGATAGTGGTTTTATAGAAATAGATAAAGATACAATCGAACCGGTAATTAAACCTGTTATTGATAAGAAGAAAGAAGTATTAATAAAGGTTTGCTCAGAGCTTATTGACCTTACGGATTCTACAACTAATGAAGAACTTACAGCTCTTTGTGAGGCATGTGATTATGATTATGATACATTATCTGAATGGAATAAAGAATGTAAAGCATTAATGCCGGACAATGGAAAATATAGTAATTTTACCAGAGCATTAGTCGAGAGCAATTATGATAATAATGCACTGATTGATTATGCTAAAAAGTATAAAGAATTTATGAATAAACCGCCTGTATAAAGATATAGAGTTTTTTCTGAACGGAATAAAAAAACAGCAAAGCTTAAAAAACATATGAAGGAGAATAAACTATGAATGGTTATGAAAAAATTTCAGATGAACCCAAAAGGCAGGAGAAAGTCAATAGATTAAAGAGTAAAATACTGAGTGATATAAATAAAAAGACAGATGTATGTAAACGGGAGTTGCATTCAGATACTACTTCAGATGAAGACTATTCTTTTTGGGTATACAGATATTTTTATCTGTTAGAACTAAAAAAATATATTGAAAATAAATATACATTTATGTGTTGGACATATGAATGTGAAGATAAAGACATCAGAATTTATGTAATAAATGACCTTTATCTAAACATTTGGCTTCAGGATGATTATTCATTTGTTGATACTTTTTTGTATAAATTAGAATTTGAGACAGAGATAGAATGCAGTTATAGTAATATGTATCCTTATCTGAAGGATAATTATTTCGGTTATAATTTTACAGATATAGTTGATGAAGTCTTATATAAGCAAAAGCTTCAGAAAAACTGTCCTGAGTAATTAGTCATACAAGATGAGCAGCTACGAAGTAAATGTAAGAAGAGAATAAACAAGTAAGAATTATTAGTTTCCTTAGGAGGTAAAAAAATGAGAATAGAAGAAATTGCTTTAAGACAAGAAGCAAGACAAATGTTATGTGAAGCTGGTTTAAGTAAAGAGGAACTTAAAGAACTGGTATTAAAAGATATAGATGATAAAGTAATTCAAGCGATTGAAAGTAAAATCAAGGGTATTGATTTTGAACAAATGATTATGGATAGAGTCGATAAAGCTTTAAACAAAGCAGTTAATGATATTGTCCGAAAAGAAGTAGAGGGATATTTTTATAACAGAAGGCTCAACATTTGTGCAACTGCTTCATTTGAAGAAAAAACAAGTAAGAATTATTAGTTTCCTTTGGAGGTGAAGGTTTGGGACAATTATGGGAAAAAGTAGAAAATAAGTTAAATAAAAGTGGTCGAAAATGGAAAGAAAGTGAATACATGCCATATAGATGTGCAGAGTTATTTTGTGAAAAATGCGGTAAAAGTATGGGTGTACAAGATATTATATGCATCGATTTGAGAACGCTTATGTACTGTAATGATTGTGTTAAATCGTATGTACGACAAGTACCATATAATTTGACAGACGACAAAGAGATATTTTTTGATAATGGTTTAACCGTTGAAATCAAATATAAGGATAATTATTATCATGACCTGACTTGTAATAAGATTTGTTACTTTAATAAAAAAGGAAGATATATCAAAATTAAAGGAAAAACTTATTACTTGAATATTAATCAAAAATAGTACCAAAAAATTTCGATTTTTTATGAGGAGAAAAATTTATGAGCATTGAGTTAAAGGATGCCAGACATGAACTGGATGTTTTGGAAAAGTTTATTAATAATCCTGAATTAATTATGTCTGATTTATCAGTATATGGAGTAAGCGATTATGATTTTTTGTTTAAAAATATAACTATTAATAATAAAACATTTTATGCTGCCATGATGGAATATTTAAAGCAGATTGAGATATTTAATAATGATGATATATTTTTAACACCTTATTCAGATGTTGATAATGTAACGGTTAAGATTTCTTCATTTGACGAATTTCACAGTCAAAATATTATGTGCATAGATTTCATAAATCATACTTACAGGATTATTGACGATTGCATCAAATATTATAATAAAATAATGAATGATGAACCTAAATATGAACCTTATGAGACACAGGATATTTTTAAAAGATACGAAAATTATACATTTAAAAAGAGACTGGCTAATGCACAACATTGTTTATTTAACAAAGATAAGACATGCAGTGTCAGGATATCTGATTTCTTTTTCAGCTTATTTGTGTCTAAGCAGTATTTAAAAAAGATATTTGATAATGAATATAAAAGAGCTGAAGAAGCAAATAAATGTTTAAAAAAGAGTTATGATGAAGACGTTGAAAAACAGAAACTTTATATACAGAAAGCTCCTGAGCAGATTAGGAAAATTGAACAGAAGCAGAAAGAGATTATTAAATACCTGTCTAAATATGGATTTAAAGAAATAATAAAGGATAATTAAATAATATATGGGAAAAGTTAAAAGAAAAAATGCGGCCACAGCCCCCCTAAATGGTGGATGATAGATAATGACAATTGTTGGTTCTGTAAAAATAGAAATAATTGTGGGAACTGTAAATTATTAAAAAAACAGGCTGCAATAGCTGTCAATATAAGGAGAAATAATAGTTATGAAGACACTTAATACAATAAATGAACTTATAGAAAAAGCAGAATCAGAAAATGAAAGACGTATATTAGATACAGTAAAAAATACCTTAATAGGAGAAGTTAAGGAAGCCTCTAAGGAGATGTCTGCTTGTAGTTGGTGGACTGGAGCTACATATGATGATGACGAATGCTCGAATGATAATAATAAAGAAGTAGTTATATCTGTAGACAAGGCTGTTGATATCGTTGAGAGTATTATAACCGTAGCAAAGATATATGGAGAAGGAGGATACCAGGATAAAGAAATTTCACTTAATTGTAGTCAGATTGTGTCTGTAGAAAAATATTTGTAAAAGATTGCAGCAACAATATCTCATCCAAAATTAATTGGGTGAGATATTTTTATTTTCTGTCATATTTTTCATAATAAATAATATAAAGGAGAAATAAAATATGGCACGATATAAAATGATAATTAATACAGATACATATAAATGTAAAAGATGCAGCAAAAAGAATTGGGAGCCAGGAACATTGAATGATTATATGATCGCAATAAATGGAATCACAAAGACTCTTTATAATATGCGTGAAGTTATGTGGCAACTTAAATTGTTTCAAGGTTGTTCATTTTTATCATCAGAATGGAGAGAAGATAACCCAAAAGAAAATCATGGATTATCTGACAGATATGTCAAATTTTTAAAGAAAAACATAATTAAGTATCATGATAATCTATGTAATCTGAACAGACAACAATATTTATCTGGCTATGGATTTATGCAAGGTTATTTCGATATTGACGAAATAATGGAAAAATTAAAAGATGAAGGAACTGTAAAAGTACCTTTCAAATGGCTATATGATATCAGACAGTATGATAAGTGTATGGATGGCTGTTATATGGAAATAACGAAGATTGCGTAAGGAGTGATTTATATATTAAAAGCAATAAATATTAAATGGAACACAGATGGAGATAAGGAAGTAATCAAACATAATGGAAAAGAGGCAGCTTTAGAATATGCAAGGAATGGAAAATTACGGTAAGTAATCAAGAGTTTTAACGGGATAATAATAAAAATATGGAGGATTGATATTTATGGAAAAAGCTCCCACACTAAAAGAATTATTAAATAATCGAAAAGAAAATCATGCAAATTTAATTATTGTTTCTACCAATAAAAATAAAGACTTATTTAAAGGTAATATATCTGAATTACCGGAAGAGTTATTAAATATTCAAATTTTTGCATGGGATAAAAGAGACGGAATATATATCACAATTGAGTAAAGAAAAAAAATAACATGAAACGATGATTTATAGAAGAATGGAGATGATTATATGCGACTAGAATATAATGAAAATCAGGAGAAAGAGCTGCGAATAACAGAAATAGAAGCTATTCTTGAAAATGACTTGTATGAAAACGAGGTGGAAGAACATTGTTTAGAAATTGAGTTGCAATTTTTACAAGGTAATAAAAATACATATGGTGAACCACATGCATTCGTTGAAACAGATAACGTGTCATTTGATGTCATATACAAATATAAACATGATAGATATTCTGCGACATTATATGATAAGAATGGAAATCCACAGCGTCCATATCTGAATAGTGAAAACTTAGAGGAACTTATTGGACAGATTTTTGGAAATCGAAACCGAATGAAACGAATTTCTTAATGTAAAAGGAGAAAATATAATGAAGCGTGATTTAGTAGATGAATTGTATAAAATTGCATATAAGCGATATAGAGAAAAATATCCAAATAAAGATTTTGCATCTATTCCCAATTTTTTAGATTCACTTTGGTTTAGCATTGAAGGTGAACTTAATAGAAATGGATATAATGCGGCAAAGAAATATGTCGAAGAAGCAGAGTTAATTGAATTAAAGTAAATGAATTGGCGATTTACTGGTATGCATGAGTAGACAAGAGTTTCTTTAGAAGATTGGAGGAAATATTATGAAAATAAAATCTGCTAATAGTTCTGACCTTTTTAAAAGATTAGATGAAATTGACGGTGAACTGCAAGATTTTAATATATCTGCGTATAAGCGTGATTTATTATACAAAGAACAAGATAGTTTAAAAGCAGAATTGCAACAAAGAGGATATATGGAGGAATACTTATAAAGATAACAAGAGAAATGGTAATAGAATTAAATAACTTTAGAAAGGAATGTAATAAATATGAATATTCAAACTATCTCAAAGGAAAAAAGAGAAGTAATGGTTGAATTAACTGCGGACGATTTAGTAATTATTTGTAATGCTTTGTACGCTCAATTAGGAGAGAAGAAATATAATGATATTTTCATGCAGCTTTATAGTGACATGATGATGGCAAGAGATTTATGCCAATATGGTCACGTAGATAATTTTTGTCTTCATAATATTGTAAAATGCCGTAGTGGATTAAAAGGTCTTTTATCAGAAGAGGATGTTGAAACATTCAACAAATATTTGGAAAGAAAGCATAGAAATCAGAAATTTATTATTAGGAAGGATATCAAAGGAAATTAGAAAGTAATTGGTTTAGAAAAACAGATGTAACTGGTAATTGGAAATATAATCGCATAGAATAACAAAAATTTAAAAAATTGCGAAGTAAATTTTAGATAATTAAATAATAAGGGATAAATAAGGGATTGATTAATTTAATCCCTTATTTTTTATTTGGATACACTCCGAAGCTTTGGTCTAGGATATTTACTTATACTTTATACTCAGTACATAACTTCAACTGCATAGCTTGATTATATGTTCATATTAAAGCCCGGCCTTTCATAAAAACGAGAAATATAATCCACCATATGTATGATAGGAAATATAATATTTTTTTTGACACAAAAAATTGGGTTATCCCAACAAACCATAAGTTTGTAACTTAAAACTTCAGAGTTTTGTCTATATTGTTTGATATTATAACAAAATAAATTTTTTTCTGTCATATATAAATTAAATAATTTTTTAAAGGAGGCCATTAAATGGGAACAAAGAAAAATAATAATGTAAAAGAATTAATAGAAAAACTCAGAAAGGCGGCTTTATTAAAGGAAATTTTAGAAATAGAATAATTTTATACATATAAAATATCCAACCAAAATTCTTGTTGAATTTTCAGATGGAACATCTAAATGATATTAAAAGTAAAGAGAGGACAAAACTATATGAGTTACAGAACAAATGTAAATGGTACACAGATTTTTGGTAATAACGAATGGTATGATGAATGGGGCGAATACCTTATAAGTAAAGGCATAAAAATCAGTGATGAAGGTTTATATGAGGGCGAACTTGATGATTTTATGGAAGCCTTAGAGGTCATTGAAAAGATTACAATGAATATTGAAGCTAAAAGACGAGAGCGTAAGGAAGCCGGAAAAAAATTTTTCAGCCAGAGTATTTTTGATAATGGAGACATTTACGATAGTCTGGTTAATGATGACGAACATTATGAAAGCCTGTTTGATAAGGAAGTTGAGATTATTAAATATGGGTATATGTTTCTTCCTATTCAGTTCTTTAAAGCATGTGAGGATATGCTTGAGTATACAGGTATTGATTTAAAGGGCAACCGCACTTATACATATAAACTTAAGGATGGATGCAAGATAAAAGTAACAGCAGGATGATAAGAAAGGGTATGTATGAGTAAACAAGAGTTTCTTTGGAAGAATGGAGAAAAATCATTATGAAATATAAATGGAAATATGGAGAAAACGACTATCAAAAATACTATGATGTGACAATTGGAAAAGATTATTTGTGTGTATTTGCAAATAAATGGAATCCTAATAGCTGGCTTGGTTCGTACAATAGTATTTGTATTCATAATAAGACAAAAAATGATAGAGTAAGAAAAAAGCAAGGTCTTGCAAAAGGTTGTCATCCATCAGAACTAAGAGAAGATTTTATGCTGTGTAGCAATAATCCAGAGTACATGATGAAAAAAGTTGAATATTGTTATACACATAATCTCATGGAAGTAAGTCAGTAAATGGAGGATTATCATATGAAAAGTCAGAGACTAAACAGCAACGATGGAACAAATATGTGCATGGATTATTTGAATAATTCAATTCATAACTTAGAAAGAGCTTTTGAACTAATTATAGAAAACAATAAAAATGGAAAACAATTCAATTATTGTAATTGTCCAGAGCTTTCAAGTGCAGTAGATAAAATGGCGATGTTGATTAAGAATATTTCTGATAAAGTATATCAAAAATAAATGAAACGATGATTTACAATACTCAAGATTTTATAAGGAGAAATGTATTATGGTAAGAATTAAAGATGGAAATTATATAGCAATATTCCACGAGAGAATGATTGAAGTAAAAGCAGATTCAAAAAGAGATGCTTATAATAAAGCAAAAAGATATTTTGAATCAAGAGAACATAGAGAATTATTTGATGGTGAGCTAAAAGTGTGTCAGATACCATCTATGATAGGTGTTCTTGATGAGTAAATGAAACAATGATTTACAGGTGCATGAGTAAACAGAGTTTCAGTTGAATCTTTAACTATAAGAAAAGGTTAAAACAGAAAGGAAAATATTATGCTTAATATAGTTATTATCAATTGTGACGATAAGTATGTAGAATATGAATGGACTTCAAAAGAAGCATTTGTACAGGATATGCAAAGTGATAATGAAAACATCCCAATGCTTGATGATGCTTTGGCAGAAGTAAATACACAAGACGATAATTTACTGTTATGGTGGAGAAACACAGATGGATTAACAGTAGATGATTTGTTAGAAGAATGTAAACAGGAATTAAATTAGATAGGAGTGATAAAATGGAATGTCCGATATGTAAAAATACACTAGGCTTTAATTGTGGAACATGTATTGAGTGTGGATACAATTATCTGAATGGAAAGTTTGAACATATAAGAGTTTATGTTGATGATTTAAAAAATATTGTTCCATTGGATATTTTAGAAGAATTGATAGAAGAACATAAAAAATTTAAGAAAAGATGAAACGGAAATTTACTGGAAAAAGAAATTAGATAATGAACAATAGAGTAGTAATTAACGAAAGGTAATAATTATGAAAGAAATGTATTTGATTAATGCTATTATGTATGAAATGGAACAGCTTGGAAATACTGATGTTTCAATTGATAATATAAGATTCTTTACAGAAGGAAACAGGCAATTTGCAATGGCTGATATTACCTATACATGGTATATAAATTCATGGGATAAAAAAGTATGTCATAAGGATATGATATTTGCTTTAGTTGATGAAAAAGAAAATAGATGGTTAAGTCCTATTTTTGGTTAAAGAGATAAAAAAGGAGAAGCATATGAATAAATGGAAACAGCCCGAATATGAGCTTCCAAATGTAAATGAAGAAGTAGAGATACTTGCGAGTGATGATATGATATTTAGAGATATGATGGTTGAAAACAAACATGGCGGTCTTGAATGGAAGCATTTTCCAAGTAAAGAGATTCGAGCATGGAGAAAAATAACACACGAAAATTAAAAAAGGAGAAGAATATGAAAGTTTATGATACAGGTTTAATATGTGGACGATTTCAGACATTTCATAAAGGACATGAACGCCTTGTAGATACAGGATTATTGTTGTGTGACCGGTTATTAATATTGATAGGCTCTGCACAGGAATGTGGCACAGAGCGAAATCCTTTTAATATTAATACAAGGACTAAGATTCTTAAAGAGATATATGGCGACAGACCGGAAGTGATGATTTATGGTTTAGCTGATTTAACAGACGAGAATGATATTCGTCCGGAATGGGGCAGATACTTACTTAATAATACTGACAGATACATTCATAAGAATCCTGAAATAATGATTTATGGAAATGATGAATCCCGAAGTAATTGGTTTGATAAGAAAGACCTTGCTAATCCAGCAGAGCTTATTATGAACCGTTATGATATGCCTATCTCTGCTACAATGGTCAGAATCGCTATGGCTAAAGATAATAGGAAGCTTTGGATGTCTTATGTAAATCCCAGATTACATAAAATGTATGATGAGCTAAGAGAAGAACTTATGACAGTTGAATTCTATAAGAATCTGGCTAAAGAATAATATGTAAATATAAAGGAGTTTATTATGGCATTTAAAAATTTTTTAGATTTAAAGGTTGGAGACAAAGTGGTATGTTTAGATGAGTATTCAGGGGGAACATCTTACCATGAATTAGTAATTAATGAAATAGAAGATGATAGTGAATATGCTACTGAAACCAATCCTACCGGCAGACGATATTTTGGAACAGACCAAGCTTATGTGGACGAGAACGGAAACTTTGATGAAGGAGATAATGAATATCTGACTGTCGTAGATGAAGGAAACTATTTATATGTGGTTGACAAAGATGCTGCATCAAAAGAAAACTATCTTGACTTATAGGCAGGTGGATGAAATGGTAAAATGTTGTGCTAATTGTAAAAATTGTGTAGCTATTCCAAGGAATAATAGCTATAACGACATTGATTATCTATGCGTAATAAACAGCTATTTTGTTATAGGTATACATAAGGATATAAACAAGATAAAGCATCTGACTCCGGGTGGCAGAGAACTGAAATGTAAATATGAGCCTGAAATATGTTAGAAAATGGATTGTGTGGTAAAAATCCTGTATGTACATCATCTGAAAAATCAAGTTTTCTTGTGGAATTAAAAGGAGTTATTTTATGAAATATGCAAATAGATTAACTGATGAAGAATTAAGAGAAGTATATGGCTTATTTATTGATTCAGATGGAAAAATCAATGAACTAAATATTACAAGAGATGAACATTCTATTGGGCTTGAGGGATATGTAGAGATTCCTGAATTTGAAAAAGACAGATTGAAGGAAGACGCAAATGCAACTCTTATAATTGATGACGATTATGAAATTACAGATTATGATGTCAAAGTGTATCACCATTCAGGTAATTGTACGCTAGATTATAGAAAATGGATGTATAACAAATTTGGTGATGAATATGCAAGAGATTACTTATTTAATGGCTAAAAAATCTAAGTTTCAAGACAAGAAAGGAGATTGACATGAATTTATTAGAAAGCTATATAAAGGAAATACATTCAGTTACAGATGTTACAGAAGGCTTTATAGAGCATTGTGGCTATGAACCTAAAGAGCAATTGCTTGAAGTAGACTTAACATCTGTATGTTATAGTGTTACTGAAAGAACAAAGAAGATGTTCTGGAAGAGTGAATTTGAGAAAATAAAGAAGGATGGCTATTATATGTCATAAGGAGATAGATTATGAGAATATATTTTGAAGATGGAAGATTGGAAAACCCACCATTCTGTGATTATGCTATAGATGCGGCTGAAGGAATGAGAGCTAATATATCTAAGCTGGATATTATTAAAGAAAAAGAACCTGATTCAGTTATTTATACTAATTCAATTTTTGCCTTTTGCAATACATATGCTTGGGATAATGAACTTAACAGACCTGAAATCTATATAAGAGATTCATCAGGCGAATTTAAAAATATAACTGAATTTACAGGAAGGCAGTTAAAAGAAGGACATAATCTTGCTAAATTATATATAGCCGGGGAATTTAAGAGAAAGGACATATGCATATGATTAAATGTAATAGCAAATTTGCCTATTGTGATAAATGTGTGGCAGATATGGATGCACAGCAAAGTTTAGGCGGAACAATATGTTGTGATACAGCAGAAGATCTTGAATACAATAAAGAAAATATTTTAACTCATTGTGAATACGCTGAACTTATAAAAGATAATAATGTAAATAAAATCATGAAGTTTTAAATTTATAATATGTTCAATGAACACCGGTTACATTTGTAGCCGGTGCTTTTTATTTTCTGTCATATTTATTTTAAATCATTTTATAAAGGAGAAAATATATATGACAGAAAAATTTACATGGAACTTTAGCAGCATTGATCCAGAATGTTTATACAGTGAATACAAGAAAGTAAGAATAGGTATTGAAGGAGTATATGCTTATGGAACAGGATATCTGGTTGATAAAACTGCATTTGAAAGAGAGTTATATCCAGAACTTGCAATAGCCGGATATCTGGTTGATTTTTCAAGAACTTATGGTGTCTGTGATGAATTAAGGCTTGTAAGTAAAGACAGTTTAAGAAATAATATATGTCTTAATCCCGAAGCATTATTTAATGTATATATGCATCCGGCAGAATTTACAGGATATATGAAAGATAGTGATGTTGAAGAAATCACTGAAATTTTAAAGAAGAACAGCTTTGTAAAAAATGTAGAAGTTACATATAAAAAGCCAGTACTTAATCTTACGAACAATGAATATAAAAAGGTCATAAGAGATAATTTCACAAATATCTGTAAATATATAGCACATTTAAAGGAATTAAAATATTCAAATATAGATGCGGCATTTGAATTTGCAAGAAATTATGGCAACATAACACTGGAAGATCCTAAGACTGTTCTTAGCAGTGATACTGTAGAAGTAAGATATATAATGGAATTTTTGGATAATTTAAAAAGCTTAGAAATAGATATAAGAGATCTTAATAAGCTATCTAAAGAAAAAAGTATATCAGCTAAAAAGGATAATGAAAAGGAGATAACACTATGATAATTGATACAAAAAGACTGGATAATTTTATTAAAGCCCATAAATGTCAGATAGATTCTAAAGCGAAAAACTTTGAAGATGCACTTATATATGTCAATTACAAAACAGGTAAATGGGAAAGTGTATATGACCAGTTAAAAAAAGATATGGAATTAGAAGAAAAATGGGATGAATTGAATAATGCATCTTTTTTAAAGGCATATGAATACTTTAAAGATATAGAACATTCTGGAGATACCGAATTAATACTTGCTAATGATTGGCAGGAATATAAAGCAGGAACATCACAGTATGAAATATGGGATTATATGTTTGAAAAATATAGTGGTGGAAGCAAGCTGGCTGAACATCCTATATATGACGATAGTGAAAAGTCAAAGCTTAAGATTCCAGATATCATAAAGGATTTATTTTTAGATTCTAAAATTATAATAAGGATAAATAATGAGCGTGAGCATCAGATATTTTTAGAGAATTTTAAAAACGATATAAAATTAATATCTTTATCGTATAAGCCTGAATATACTTATTATTTAGCAGACAATGGTGGTAACAATCTTGCAAGATACTCAACAGTAATATTGGAGCCTGATTTAGATGATAAGTTAGAGCTTGATTTAGAAGAAATATACGAAATTTCTCAAGTTAAAAAAATACCGGATGCCATTATAGATATGTTTATAAATAAAGAGCTTGCTATTCAGGTTAATAGTAAACCGGAACAGCATATGTTATTTTTAACATTATATGATTCAGGTAAATTTAAAATCACTCTTAAAGATTATCTTTTTTATCACAAAGAATATCCGTTTTATTGTATTAATACGGTGAATAAAGTTGATGATAAACAGTATATGGAAGATATTGCTGAAATAGATAACATAAAGCAGTTTGTAGAATTTAATGATTGGGATAATATTCAGGGAATAACGGAAAACAAAATATATATATAACAGATAAGAAATCAATACATAAAAATGAAAAGGAGAAAAAAATTATGTTGATTGATACTCAGAGAATTGAAGATTTTCTAAAAACACATAGCTGCCACATAATAAATGAAGAGAAGACCTTGGAAGACAAGGTAACTTATCCGGATTTTGCTACAAACAGATATAAAAGTGTATTTGAACAGTTACAGACTGATATCGAAGTTGAAAAAGCTTATGATGCACTTGAGGATGTGTTATTTGTTGAAAATAAAGATGGAGATTTAGTATTAGCCAAACCTTATGAATTTACGATAAATGAAAAGATATATTCATATGAAGCAGGTACACCAAGAGAGCCAATATGGGAAGATATGTTTAAGCTTCATAGTAGGGGAGCAGAGTTTACATATAATACAAGATATGAAGATGCTAATTATGAAACAGTAGAGAGGAACAATAATAAAGAAACTCCTTATATAAATATACTTAACAATCAGGATTTAAAGAAGAAATATGACAGTGGTGAAATAAGAATACCAGATAATATTATGTCAAAATATATGAATGGAAAAACTGTCTTTGTAATAGATAATGAGAAAGAAAGAGATATATTAGCCTATAATATAGCTAGATTCCCTTATACTGGGATTATTCCTGAATATAATTCAAATAATCCTTACTGGTTTAAAAGTAATGATATAGCTTGCGGCAATTTTATGGCAATTCCATTTGAGCTTCGGTTTATGCTTTATACAGATTTTTCAATAATACTTGAACAAAGTAAATATGAATCAATGTGTTTTAAGGATAAAAAAATAGCTGAATATGGTTATGAGTTTAATGATGGCGACCAAATATGGAATGATACATCAGAAATTTATAAGACAGATAACGATAATCTTTTTATAAAAAAATATGAAGATGGATATGCGGGAAAAGTTAAATATTCCACAATAAGTCTTAATAACTTAATAAAAGAAATCCAACAGCATAAGAAAGATAAAGGTAAAAGTAGAAGAGGTGGTTGTTTCGTTATAAAAGACCTTCCGAATGAATATTATAAAGCAAATATAAATTTTTACATTAAGAATTTTTGTGATGGTACAATAGTAATTAAGATAAATTCACAGGAAGAACTTGATATACTTTTATCCCAGCTACAAGATAAAGATGTACAAGCACCTGCTTATATACATTATAATTCAAAATTTCCATATTTCTATATTGACAGAATTTCTGGTAGGCTTAAAGCAAACCATAATTTTAATAATATAAATAGCGTTCATTGCATAGAGCATTGCTATAATTTTTCTGATTTAATAGATAAGGATAAACAAGATAATAAATAGGAAGATAAACCTGTTATAGATTTAGATTAAAAAAAGGCTTTAGCTGGAAAAAATAACAGTTAGAGCCTTCTAAACAAAGAAAATAAAACAGAAGGAATAAAATATTATGAATGAATTAAAACTTAAAATAGGAGATAAAGTACTTATAACTAATGGACTTCCAACAGAAGATAAAATAGGAACAGTAATAAAAATTACTCCAACCGGAAGAATAAAGTTAGATATATATACAGACTATCAGTTTGATAAATATGGCAGACAGATGGGAAACAGAGATATATGGAGCAGAAGCAAAAGCATAAGAATCCCTGATAAAGAAGATTATAACAGAGTCCATAAAAATGAAATTATAGGGCATATTTATTCAAAAATTAAACAGGCCAATATTCAGAATTTTTATGATACAAATATTAATACACTTGAGATTTTAAATAATTGTCTGGATTTAATAGGAGAAAATAAAGAGCCTGAATATATAAAATCAAATGCAGATAATTCAAATAATCAGAGTATTGATTTGAATGAAGAAAGGTAAAAGAGGTATTAAATTATGAGAAATATTATAGAAAGCATTGAATCAGAAGTAAGCAAATTATTAAAAGAAAGTACAGAAAAATCCAATATGGCTGTAGCTGGATATGACGCTGACTGGTATGCAGGAGAAATGAACGCATATGAAAAAGTATTCAACTTTATTGAAAAATTAAAAGAAAAGGCTAAATATCAGATATCTTTAGATGATGAAGATTCAGAACATTATCAGGAAGCCATAGATGATACAATTGAGATAGTAAAATCTTCAATTATTCCTGAACCTGTAAAGAAATTGACAAGAAAAGAGCAGGGTAAAATAATATGTAAGCATTTAAAACATGATGGTGATGATTTAGATGAATCAGTAATGATAAGTTCTGTATGGGATGCTTTAAAAGAAATTGAAAAGATTAATGGTAGTAAAGATATAAAAGAATCTAAAATAATCATAGGTTATGATGATTTTGGGAAGCCATTACATGAAGGAGACTTCTGTACATTTGATATAAATGCAACAAATTGGAGATTTAAACCGGATAATATACGAAAATCTGGATTAGCTACTTTAGAAGGACAGATTACATATAATGAACAGGATAAGTGCTTTGAATTATCAATTGATAATGATTATTGTCCTGCATTATATTTCCATGCAATAGAACCTGGAACATTAAGTGTAAAAGAAACTAAGGAATAGGTAAACAAATTATTAAAAAGCTTCTATGTGAATTCATAGGAGCTTTTTTTGATATATATGTTAATTTATTAATTTTATTTTTCTGTCATATTTTCATTAAATAATTTATTTAAAGGAGACAAAGATATGAAAAAGTTCATTTACAACAAAATAGTAACAGATTATAGCAAAAAATCAAAAGAAGAACTTATACAGGAGATCATGGCATTAGAAAAAATTGAATGCTCTGATAGATGTTTCGCTAATCAGTGCGAAGCAGGTAATGCTCTAGCAAACATCAATAGACTATTTGCAGTATTAAACGATACGCCAAAAATATCTGATTACATTCGCAATATAATAGTCAATGCAGAAAGCAGTTGGGAATATATTACAAGCGGAATTAGTACAATTAATGATGATTCAAGATGCGAAAATGCATTAATAGAATTTAAAAACAGAGTTGCTGAAGCTACTGATGATGACGATTGTATTTAAACTTAACAAGGTATTAAAAAGGAGATAAGTATATGAATAGATATATTGTAGCAATTCACAGGACAGATGACGAGGACCCATTGTTGTTTTTAGTTTTTGCGGATGATACAAGAGAATATGTAAACCAGGTAATAATTGAAGCACAAAAGGAATTTCATTTTTTAGATTGCTGTGATCTTATGGACTATGTATGCGATACCTATGATTTTAAATGGGAAGATTTTTCATATGATATTAGTTTTGATATGAATTTGTGATCAGCATTGCAGAAAAAATAAAAAGAAACACATAAAAGTGTATTTCCTATGCTTGGAGGTATTTGTATGAAAACATGTTTTGATAAAAAAACAGACGAGATAAAAAGTTATTGGTATAAAAGATGCGAAAAACTTTTTAGAAAGTGTGAGAAGTTAGAAAACGAAGCAGATAAGCTTTATGAAAAGGCAGAAGAGTATCTTTCTAATGGCAATGAGTTAGAATGGGAAGAAGCATTAAAAAAAGCTATTGAAAAAGAGAACCATGCTTTAGGTATTAAAGAAGCATTAAAAGAACTTGGATTCTTTTCAGAGTAATTTTGCATTTCAAAGATAGATTGGAGACAAATATGAAAATAAATGAATTAACAGGTTTATATGTAGTAAAAAACATAAAAGAAAATTTTACAATTTTAGTTGTTGCTTTAGATTGTCAAGAAGCAATACAGATTGCAAAAGAATATTTTTTAGATTCACATATGAATTATGAAAAATTATCAGTTTGCAATTTCTCTGATATTAATACACATTTTGATTGTGATTATGTCGTAACACAAGAACAATAAATGTGTGTTTTATAGGATCTTAAGAAAGGTAAAGGTGATTATATGAAAATGTATGTGCCATTTTGTTATGAGAAGATGGGAAGAATAGAAGTTGAAGCCAATTCAGTTGAAGAAGCTCAGGGAAAGGCACAAGATATTCTTGATGAAATGTCATGGAAAGATTGTGGCAGATTAGCAGAATGTGTAGACGATTCTGCACAAATTGATTATGACGGCATTATTCTTGACGAAAATCAGAATATTGTAGAAGCAGACTAAATTCGCATTTCAATAGAAAGGAAAAGGAGAATAAATTATGTCACATTTTATTACATTAGTATTTACAAAAGAAAACGGGAAATCAGTTGAGGAGTTGCTTGCTCCATTTGATGAAAATATTGAATATGCTCCATATGTTAAGTATACAAGAGAACAGGCAATAGCTGAAATTAGAAAAGAAATTGAAGATTATAAAAATGGATTGTATGCAAAATATTTATCAGATCCAAAGGCATATGAAGAAAGTTGTAGCAACGAAAATCATATAAATTATCTTAAAAATATATTTCCAAAGAAAATGAATTGGACAGACGATGAATGTTATGAAGATATGAAAGATCGTTTTAGTGAAGACATGATTAAGCCAAACGGGGATTTACTTTCTACATACAATCCAAATTCAAAATGGGATTGGTTTAGTGTTGGAGGAAGATGGAATAAGCACATTAAGACATTAGATGGAGAACAGGTAAACGAAGCGTATGTGAATAAAATTGACTGGAAAGAAAGTACACCATTTGCATTTATTGCTCCTAATGGAGAATGGCATGAAAAAGGCAAAATGGGTTGGTGGGCTATAGTTTCTAACGAAAAGGAAGAGAAAGATTGGGAAACTGAATTTAAAGAATTTATTGATAGTTTGGACGAAGACACAGTAGTAACAGTTGTTGATTGTCATATTTAAATAGGCAGTTGAAACTAAGATTTCTTGATAAGGTATGCAAAAAGCTGCTGAAGCTTTTGATAAAAAGCACAGTATCAAAAGAGAAGAGAAGAAAATTTTAAAATGAGCTTACTATTAAATATGTGTAGGAATTGTACAAGAAAAGAAGGAATGAAAAGAAATGAACGGAAGTGATTTGGTAGACAATCTAATTGATGAACTCGAAAGAGCAAAAGATTTGTTGTATTTACAAAATCCTGATGAATCATCAGAAGAAGCTATTTTGATTAATGATATTAAGGCAGATCTTGATAGATATTATGATGTAGCAGAAGTTATAAATGATACAGTAAGACATATTAAAGTTTAGTAATTAAACAAAATGACACAAACATATGGCAGTTAAGATTCTCTTAACTGCCATTTTTTCTGTCATATATAAATTAAATAAATTATTAAAGGAGAATAAAGAATATGGTTGAACAAATAATTTTAGATTTAATAACAGCCAACGAAGAAAATTTCTTGATTGAAAATAGAAATGAATATTGTATTGGTTATAGTGATGGATATAATGATGCATTGATTGATCTACTTAACTATTTAGGTATAAAGCATATTAAAAAAATTAGAAATCATTAATTTTATCAAATAATAGCAAAAAACTCCAACCGACAAAAGTCGTTTGTGAGTAGTTCATATATTTCTTTTAGAAAGAACAAAAATCAATTTAAATATTAAAAAAGGAGTATGACAGTAGAAAAATTAATAAATCAATTGAAGAAATATAATCCAAAGGCGGAAGTTAGACTAAATAATCACCAAGGAACCATAGCTTTTTTTGCTGTAGCTTTTACAAATAATGATAATTTAGTCTGGATTGAAGGTAAAGATGATATTGATCTTGGGGAAGAAATATCTGCTAGATTTGAAAATGTAATAGAGACTCAGATGGATGAACTTGATTTTTTCATGGAATTAATTGATATAGGAATTTCATTAGGAGATATATAAAAGTATTGCCCGGAAAAATATGAATATAGCAAAAGTTTTATGGAACAACACGGACTTGTATAAACATATTAAAGATTAAGTTATAAGGAGAAAATCAAATAGAAAAAGAAAATAACATTTAAATTAAATGGAACATGACAGCAGCAGATTGGACATTGTAAGCTGTAAAAATAATATAAAAAATATAAATGAAATTTTTAGGAGATAAGTTGTATGAACGGATATGAATTTAAAAGAGAAATTGAAAGAATTTTTAGGGTTGCACGAAACATGTGTCCTAATATAACAGATGCAATGCTTGATGCAAACGGAGCGATTCATTATATGAATAGTAATGACAATACATTTTTTGATTGGAATTGTAATAATAGACTATGTGAGTTTTTCATTTTTTATAAAAATGAGGTTGGCTTTATTAAGGCAAATATAAATAGTGATAATACAATTAATGTGTATATTTATGAAACCGATGATGCAATGCAGCCAACTTATAATTTTACAGAGGAAATGGAGAACTTAAAAGCAAGTGATTTTGCAAAGATAATGAATTGCATTGCAGATGATAATCAGTTATGGGATAAACCAATTGATGAACTTAATTGGGATGTTGATGTAATGGAATGTGATGAGATTGATTGATCTTAGAAATATTAAGAATAAAATCATGTGAAAATTAAAAGTTAAAGTAGCTTAAAAGAAAGGTAAAAGGTAATAATTATGGCTAAAATGAGAGTTATGGTAATCAAATATGGGTATGCAATTGTAGAAGCGGATACAGATGCTGAAGCTATAGAAAAAGCAAATAATATGTCTGATAAAGAATTTGATTGGTCTGATCCTGATGATGCACAGGTTGTAGATGATGATGTAGATTTTGAATAAATATAAAGTATATATTTGTTTTGTTTATATAAGGAGATAAATTAATGACAATAAATATTATTTGGGCAGAAAATAAACGGAATCTTTCAACTCATAAAACACAGACAAAAACATATAATTCATCTAAAGAGGCTATTGATTGGATAAGAAAAAATGAGAAACATATCGTATCAATAAATCATAAGGGATTTTTCATGGATGATTGTATTTCTCCTTATGATATCATGGATTGTTTATTGGAGAAAACAAGAGATGGTATTAGATATACATTTTAACAATTAATTAGAGGCAACATATGTTTAAAGTAGTGAATATTAAATGGGATTTCAATGATGAAGAGTGGAATGATACAGTAACAATAAGTACTAAAAAAACAATTTTTGAACATCTTCCAAAAGAAGTTAGTATTCCTGAAAAATTACTTGCAGGTTATGATGGTACAAATTTTGACACATATTATCCAGACGTTTCAGATTGGTTAACAAATAAATATGGGTTTAATCATTTTGGATTTGAATTAAAAAAATGCTAAATATAAAATTACAAAATTTCTTACAAAAAAAACAATAAAGCAATTGATTGATAGAAGTTTTACTTGCGAAAGTTGGCATTAGATTCGCATTTTATAATATCAAATAATATCGGCAAAACCCCGAAGCTTAAAGCTTCGTGGGATAATAATTGTCATCATTGTATTGGTGAAACATGTGATATCTATACTTCGCATGAGGAGCAGGCTAGTCTTGGAAAATATTTAATTAATAAAGAAGTAAAATAATTAATAAAGGAGATTAAACTATATGATAATTAAAAATATAATTTTTGGTTGGTTCAATATGTGCTTTGATAAAACTGGAGTTGAGGGAACAGAAATTAAAGCTTCGTACTTAAGAGATGTTCCTAATGATTTAATGCAGATGTGTGAAGATTATTTAAACAGAAAAACAGCAATCTGTTATTTTGATGAAGAAGATTCTACAGCTACCTTATGCCTAACTCCAGATATTGCATATATAATTTTTAATAACGAAACATCAAAACTTGTAAAACTTGAAGAATCCCCAAAAGAAATAATAATGATTCTTATAAGTGACATGATTCATCATTTTGAGGATATATATACATTTACTCCTGATTTTGAATTTTTGTCAGATAAGGAAAAAGAAAAAAGGAAAGAATCTTATCAAAATAAGCTGAATAATCTTTCAAACAGATGCAAACTTGCTGAAACAAATAATGATCCAAGATGTAAAAATGTATTAAAAGACTTTAAAGGAGATAATACTATGTCCAATAACTATGATACTATAGATGAAATTATTCTTGAAGAAACACAAAAAGCAGCCTATGAAGAACAGTGCTTGCATGATTTTGCTCAGCATTTTGCTCATCAGGAATAACCTATCGAAGTAGAGTAATAAACAGTAATTTACTATTAATATTTTTAGTACATACCAGTCGCTTTCTTTGACTGGTATTTTTCTGTCATATTCTTAGTATCAAAATTATAAAGGAGAATTGCATATGATTAGTCAAAGAACAGCAAAAAAAATCAAGGAAGAATTCGGATATGATTTTTTATCAATGAATTGGAAAGAAATATCCAAATATAAAGGATTAAGCGAAACTTTTATTAAAAAGTATATAGACAAAGTTGATTGGTACTTCATATCCATGTATCAGAAGCTATCAGAAGATTTTATTGATAAGCATACTAACAAGGTTAATTGGTACTTAATATCCAAATATCAGAAGCTATCAGAAGATTTTATTGATAAGCATACTAACAAGGTTAACTGGAATAATATATCCAAACATCAGAAGCTATCAGAAGATTTTATTAATAAACATACCGATAAAATTAACTGGACTAATATATCCATGTACCAGAAGCTGTCAGAAGATTTTATTGATAAACATACAGATAAAATTAACTGGGATGCTATATCCATATACCAGAAGCTATCAGAAGACTTTATTGATAAACATACCGATAAAATTAACTGGAATAATATATCCAAACATCAGGTTATAACTTCTAAATTTGCTGACAAACATAATATAAAAATCAATAACAATTCCCAGAGAACTGCAGATGAATGGAAAAAGATGATTGAAAAGACTGATTTGTATGAATGTCACGAAGATTATTTCTATGCTTACAAGAATATAAGAAGCGACAGATATAGCCATTTCAATTTTCAGTACCAGTATTTGCCAGGAGAGACTTATAATTGTTTTTCAGATTATTCAAATGAAAGAAACTCTTTCGGATTATCTGCATGGACAGAGACAGAATCTTATGACTATAGCAATAATGGTATGGTTGTAAAATTAAAAATAAATTACACTGATGTTACAGCAATAGTTCATGGCAGCAATAAAATTAGATGTAAAAGAATAACAGTTTTAAATTAGTTGTTTTAAGTATCTGATATCAACAATTGACAGCGGGATAATTATCCTGCTGTTTTTCTTATGTTAGTTTTTTCTGTCATATCTTTTATATCGAAATTATAAAGGAGGACTGCATATGCTTAGTCAAAAAAAAATAAAAGAGATAAAGGAAGAATTCGGGTATGATTTTACGAAAATGAACTGGGAACAAATATCCAGATATAAATACTTATGCGAGAATTTTATTGAAAAGTATGCAGGTAAAGTTAACTGGAATTTTATATCCACATACCAGAAGTTGTCTGAAGATTTTATTGAAAAGTATGCAGATAAAGTTGGCTGGAATTATATATCCATGTGCCAGCATTTATCTGAAGATTTCATTGGGAAACATGCAGATGAAGTTGACTGGAATTATATATCCGTGCATCAGAAGCTGTCTGAAGATTTCATTGGGAAACATGCAGATGAAGTTGACTGGATTTATATATCCAAGTATCAGAAGTTGTCTAAAGACTTCATTAAGAAATATGCAGATAAAGTTAACTGGAATTGTATATCCAGATATCAGGTTATTACACCTGAATTTGCTGACAAATATAATATCAACATCAATAATAATTCCCAGAGAACTGCAGCTGAATGGAAGGAAATGATCGAAAAGACTGGTTTGTATGAATGTCACGAAGATTATTTCTATGCTTATAAGAGTATAAGAAGTGACAGGTATAGTCATTTTAATTTCCAGTACCAGTATTTACCAGGAGAGAGTTATGATTGTTTCTCAGATTATTCAGATAATGAAAATTCTTTTGGACTATCTGCATGGACAGAGAAAGAAGCTCATGACTATAGTGATAATGGTATAGTTGTAAAATTAAAAGTGAATTACGCTGATGTTACAGCAATAGTTCATAACAGTAACAAAATCAGATGTAAAAGAATAACAGTTTTAAATTAGTTGTTTTTAAGTATCTGATATCAACAATTGACAGCAGGATAATCATCCTGCTGTTTTTCTTATGTTAGTTTTTTCTGTCATATCTTTTATATCAAAATTATAAAGGAGGACTGCATATGCTTAGTCAGGAAACAGCAAAAGAAATAAAGAAGGAATTTGGATACGATTTTTCAATACAAATGAACTGGATACAAATATCCAAATATAAATACTTATGCGAGGATTTTATCGAAAAATATGCAGATAAAGTTGATTGGTATTATATATCCATGGACCAGCATTTATCTGAAAACTTTATTGATAAGCATACTGATAAGGTTGACTGGAATCAAATATCTATATACCAGAATCTGTCAGAAGATTTCATTGACAAACATACTGATAAGGCTAATTGGTACTTCATATCCATATACCAAAAGCTGTCAGAAGATTTTATTGACAAACATACTGATAAGATTGGCTGGAATTATATATCCATATACCAGAAGTTATCAGAAGATTTCATTGAGAAACATACTGATAAGATTGACTGGGATGCTATATCCATATACCAGAAGCTGTCAGAAGATTTCATTGATAAACATACTAATAAGGTTGACTGGGATTCTATATCCATATATCAGAAGCTGTCAGAAGACTTTATTGATAAACATACTGATAAGATTGATTGGTATTCTATATCCAAATACCAGAAGCTGTCAGAAGATTTCATTGATAAACATACTGATAAGGTTGGCAGGTATTCTATATCCAAGTATCAAGTCATTACACCTGAATTTGCAGACAAACATAATATAAAAATCAATAACAACTCTCAGAGAACTGCAGATGAATGGAAGAAGATGATTGAAAAGACTGGTTTGTATGAATGTCACGAAAATTATTTCTATGCTTACAAGAACATAAGAAATGATAGATACAGTCATTTTAATTTCTTGTACCAGTATTTACCAGGAGAGACTTATGATTGTTTCTCAGATTATTCAAATGATGAAAATTCTTTCGGATTATCTGCATGGACAGAGACAAAGGCTCATAATTATAACAATAATGGAATTGTCGTGAAATTAAAGGTTAAATATGCTGATATTACAGCAATAGTTCATGGCAGCAATAAAATTAGATGTAAGAAAATAACAGTTTTAAATTAATTATTTTTAAGCAACTGATATTAACAATCAACAGCAGGATAATCATTCTGCTGTTTTTCTTGTCTTTATTTTTCTGTCATATCTTTTATATCAAAATTAAAAAGGAGGCAAATATGAATATCGCAAAGACAATTTTAAATACTCTTACGGAGAAGAACAAGGTTGCTACTGTATCAATCCAGATTGACATGCCGTGGAATAACAGAAGTGAGTTTGAAAGATTAATTTCCGCAAGTATGCCAGGAGAAATCCTTAAACCACTTATCAAAGCACTTGATAATGTATCAACAAACCAGAATGATTTCTTTATTACATATAGCAAGCTGCTTTATGAGCTAACTTTTGAAAAAAAGACAGAAAATGTTATATGTTTTGGTTTCAGAACATCAGGAGTTGACAGCAACAGCTTTATAGTCAGTAAGATGAAATATCCTGAGATGTATGGAAATCCATATCTGGATATGTATGCTCTGGAATACAGATTAATGAATGCATCTGAGTTTGATAAAGATATCTACGAAATAACTTTGTATAATATTAAGAACGACATTAAGTATGACCCAGCTGATGACACTATATTCTAAGCATTTGCTGAAGGAGGAAATATATGCCAAGAAAATCAGAACATATACCTCTGTCTGAAAAACAGGATAGGCGTATAAAGCTCACAAAAGAGCAGAAGGAAAAAATTGCTGAACTATACGCAACTGGCCAGTACTCACTGAAATCATTAGCAGAGCAGTTCGGAGTAAGTAAAAAGACAATTCTTCTGATTGTAAATCCAGAATCAGCAGCTAAGGCGAAGCAGTATAGAAAAGATAACTGGAGACGATGGCAGAGAACTGGTGAAGAATGGAATGAGATCCAGAAAAAACATAGAGCATACAAACAGAAATTATATAAGGAAGGAAAGCTATGCTTATGAAAGAAAAGAAAAGTAATAAACCATTCTATACCAAAGGAAATTCATATCCTGTTACACATGATAATGGAATTTTGAACTTAAGATGGTTTCAGGAAGAAGGCAGGTTAATGACACCTGAAAAAGAAAAAGCAATACTGGCTAGAAACGAAGCACTTAGGAATGTTCCATATGAAGAACGGGAACAATGGGAAAAAAATAATCCTTTGGGAAAATGGATAAATTCTTAAGAAAACTATAAAGGAGACAAGACTATGATAAAAAAATATTTAAATTTATTAACTCAGGCAATAGACAGCTTTAAGCACCTTGGACGAGGAAATAGCTGGATTGACTACTTCCATACTGTAGGTTTTGAATTTTTACTTTTATTAATAACAGTCATTTCAATAGCTGGAATTTTTATTATATTATTCGGACCTTATAAAGGAACAATAAAAATAAAAAGATATTTCATGGGAAAATTAAATCTTCCATGTGAACATCTAAAAAAATACTCCCAGTATATTCAATCAGCTTACGAAAAGTTGGGAAGTATTTATTATACAATTAACAGTCCTTTGTATGACAAGATTTTTGAGAAAGATAATGATGCTAAAAATTATTTCCAAAAAATTGATTTTAACAGCACAATAGAAGAAATTCGTGATTTGCTAAATAATGCAGCTTTATTAAAAATGCCTGCACCTAGTTCTGACATTATTAACTTAGATCAATTTAATGTAATATTAGAAAAAATTAACAATATATCTAGCATTTCTGATGCTAAGAATGCAAGAATTATTGTTAATAACTTTAAAACAGCATTAAAAAAGTATGGAGTAGAATATAACGAAACTTTAAGTTTTAAGAACGCCTATTATGGCTATAATGAATTTATTGAAAGCAAATATTTAACTAAGGGATTTGTTAATTATATGAAAGAAAAGTGTAATATAAATATTGACCCTGTAGACTTAATAAAGAAACGCAAAAAAGCTAATATCAAAATGGGAATAACATTAACAGTATTTTATACTATATATATTTTGATTGTAGCTCCACTTGTGATGATGCTGTTTTAATCGAAAAAGTAAAACAAATTTTAAAAAATCAACACGAAAGGATAATACATTATTATGGCTAAATATATAGTGCTAATAAACACAGATAACTACAAATGTGGAAGATGTAGTACAAGGAACTGGGAACCTGGTACACGGAATGATTATATGATTGCAATAAATGGAATAACAAGGACTCTTCATAGTATGAGAGAAGTTGTGTGGCAGATTGAGCTGTTCCGTGGAAATTATTTTCTTTCATCAGAATATAATAATAATAACCCGAAAGAAAATCATGGATTATCTGACAGATATGTTGAATTTTTAAAGAAAAACATAATTAAGTATCATGATAATCTATGTAATCTGGACAGACAGCAATATTTATCCGGTTATGGCTGTATGCAAGGCTATTTTGATATTGATGATGTATTAGAGAAGCTGAAAAAGGAAGGAACTGTAAGAATTCCTTTCAGCTGGCTCTATGACATCAGACAGTATGATAAAGCTATGGATGGCTGCTATATGAAAATCACAAAGACTACATAAGGAAGGGGTATTAAATATGTTAAAAGCGATAAATATTAAGTGGGACACAGATGGAGATACCGAAGTATTAAATAATCTGCCTAAAGAGATGATTATTCCAGATTATTTGGAAGAATATTATTGTTTTGATAAAAATAATAAATACGCAACGGAGGAAATTTCTGACTGGCTCTCTAATGAAACTGGATTCTGTCATAATGAATTTGAAATTGTTAAGGAAAACACAACAGAATCAGTAGAACAGGAGCTGTATGATTTTCTTAATGATAAGATGATCACTGGAGATATTCCTGATGTTAAAGGAATTAGAATATTTAAAGATAATCTGCCGACATCAGATAATGGGATTATCATTGACTGTGCTGATGGTAGACAGATAAAGTTAACCATTCAGATAGGTTGACATTCTGGTATTTTAATCCTGTAAACAACTTAAATAACTTAATATTATTCAATCATAGACATCTGCAAATGCAGATGTCTATTTTTTTGTATTTCGGCATCTATATATTTTACCGTATTATTTTTAATATGTCATTCATCAATCTCATTATATTATTCTGAAATATTCTTTTAAAACTACCAAACTGCCCCAATTCATCTTTTCATCTGTCATATAAATACCATAAATAAAGGACGGTGAATGTATGACTAAAGTTAAGATAACAGCTCCAGACTGGACTCCAAAATATATCCGAAAGAAACTTAGAAGAAAGTACAGGCTGCATGAATTAGAATATCAGGATTACATTGTATATACAGGAGAGCTCTCGAAATACAAAATCAACAGTATAAAACGGTATATATATAAAATCCGTAAAACATGCAGACTTACATATTCAATAGACAATTCATTTGGCAAGCGTTCAGCGACATATAGAAAAGAATACTTTGCACACAATAAACCAATATATGGAAAACTTTACAGATGTGTATACTGTGGGACACTCCATACAAGAAAGAATATAACCATAGACCATATATACCCGGTAAAGAAAGTGAACGAAAGTACTTATTACCAGGAGAAGCTGAAAAAGAAAGGCGCAGAAAGCGTAAATTCATACCAGAACCTTGTTGCAGCATGCAGAAGATGCAATTTAAAAAAGAGTGCCAATATGGGACTTTGGATTCCAAGAGCTTATATCGGAAGCATTAAGGGGTTCTGGTTTGTGGTACATATAATCATGATTGCTGTAGCTGCGATATTAATTATCTGGTGTTGCCAGAATATCCCGACAGAAGTTGTGCAGAATGCAAGAAATCTTTCAACAGCACAATAATAAATACTTGCAATTTTATAGTTTCTAACATTATCGACAAAACCCCGAAGCTTTAGTTTCGTGGGTCAGGCCGATTTTTTTGTTTCAGATGTACAGATATTAATTTTCTATAAGAAATATCTTTCCTTCTATCATATAGATATTAGAAACTGATTCTTAATGATTGGAGGTCCGGATATGAAAATTATATCAAGTTATACAATTAGAATTAAAAATGCTGATAAGATTTTCAGCCAGACTATCAGAATCTATAGATCTGCAGTCAAGTTCGGAGTTAATGCGTTTGAACAAGAATGGGACTTCTTAAAAGATATTGATAACTCAAAGTATCAGGCTGCAGCAGCCCGTAGTTTAATTCATTCTGCCAAGTCGACAACTGACAACTCTGAACCAGCAGATAAAAAAATAAGTCTGCTGTCTGAAATGCGAGCAAAAGTTCCTGGATTTCAGAAGAGAACACAAAATACCCTTAAGACGTTAACAGCTATACATGAGTATTTAGCTGCTTGTGCTTAAGGGTATGGATTCAGACATAATCTGTTAAGGTGTTGTCTTAACTTAATCAGATGTGGTATTCCAAAGATTAATCACTGGCATGCTAAGTTTGACATTAAAAGATGATGGATATAATTTCTGTCTTAAAAATAGAAAGTGAGAATCTCCGAAGCTAAAACTTCGGAGTGTGTTCAAAGTTAAACTTTGTGAGTTTATTTTTTTTTCTGTCATATAAAAATTGTAACAATGATAATAATATTTAATTATATCTACAGAAAGGAATTATAATTATGGAATTAAAGAAATTTTATACAGCTAAAAATCCAAACACACCATCTAAAACATTAGCTGAATTAGCAAAAGACGAAAGTTTAGATATTCGTAAAGCAGTAGCCGGAAATCCAAATACATCACCAGAAACTTTAGCTAAATTAGCAAAAGAAAAAGATAAAGATGTTTGTATACTTATAGCTGAAAATCCAAATACATCACCAGAGACATTAACTGAATTAACAAAAAGCGAAGGCTGGGGAGTTCACATGGCTGTAGCTAATAATCCAAATACACCACCAGAAACTTTAGCTGAATTAGCAAAAGATAAAGATGTTTGTATGCTTATAGCTGGAAATCCAAATACATCACCAGAAACTTTAGCTAAATTAGCAAAAGAAAAAGATAAAGATGTTTGTATACTTATAGCTGAAAATCCAAATACATCACCAGAGACATTAACTGAATTAACAAAAAGCGAAGGCTGGGGAGTTCACATGGCTGTAGCTAATAATCCAAATACACCACCAGAAACTTTAGCTGAATTAGCAAAAGATGAAGATACTTGTATGGCTGTAGCTAATAATTTAAATACACCACCAGAGACATTAGCTGAATTAGCAAAAGATGAAATTTGGGTTATTCGCATGGCTGTAGCTGGAAATCCAAATACACCGCCAGAGGTATTAATAAAATTAGCAAAAGATGAAGAATTATATGTCCGTACAAAAACTACTGAAAATCCTAACTATATTACTCTTATCGCTTCACTCAGTAATCTTCTCGATGAAGACGAATCTGATGTAAATGAAGATACAGTGCCTCATACACATAAAGAGCCTAAAGAATTATTAGCAGAAAAACAGAGTGCAAACAGAGCTGAAAATGAAAGTAAACATAATATTTCTTCAGTTGATGATTATATAAGATAACAATACTTAACTCATTGCTACTTAAATAATAACCTAATACAGATCTGTGAAGTCAATCGCAGGTCTGTATTTTTTATTTTTTCTGTCATATCTTTTATATCAAAATTATAAAGGAGGACCAGTTATTATGGGACAGAGATCGCAAATTTATGTAAGATATGAAAAGAAGATAACATCAATGTAGCTAGAAAAATTTTGGCTGCAAGATATTATCAGTGGAATTATGGGGAGCGTATGATAAGCCGTGCAAGATATAGCATGGAATGGCTGAAAGCAAATCATGAATATTTAGCTTATTATCCTGAAAAGATTCCAAGAATCCTGGATACCAATTTCGATATGATTGATTGTGTTATAAGCAGTGATATCATAAAAGAATACAAAGATGATATTGAATATTATTCTGAACATGAACCGGAGATGGTTAATAAATTAACTCTTAATGATTATGTATTCAATTCACAGGATAATAATGATGGCAAACTATTCATTGATGTTTTGTCCGACCACAGATTCTGATATGAATAAAATTTTGTTAGCATAGGAGTATATGTAGTGGGACAATAGAGATGATTGGAAGACACCGACAAAATACATGTCTCAGGAAATAATTGATACTTGTTGTAAAAATATCAAAATAATAGAAGAATTAGGCAGCTTAATGACAAATGAGGAGTATGATGAATTCATTAATTGCGACTATTCATGGGATTTATGGCAGCTTAAAAAATAAATAAGGAGATTATTATGTACGAACAGTTAGAAAAAATCATTAAAGAATCTAATAATATAGTATTCTTCGGAGGTGCTGGAGTTTCCACAGAAAGTGGTATTCCGGATTTCAGAAGTAAAAATGGCTTGTATAACCAGCATGATGTTAAGTTTGACAAATATCAGCCAGAATATCTGTTAAGTGCTGACTGTCTTAATAATAAACCAGAGGTGTTCTTCGAATTTTACAGGCAGAAGATGGATACCAGAAATATCGAACCTAATATTACTCATAAGGTGCTTGTTAAAATGGAAGCTGCAGGAAAGCTAAAAGCTGTTGTAACCCAGAATGTTGATGGATTGCATCAGAAAGCTGGCAGCAGGAATGTCTATGAAATCCATGGCACGACATTAAAGAACTATTGTTGTGACTGCGGAAGAAAATATCCAGCAGACTATTCACTCATAAAGCCCCTGTTCCTGTATGCGAATACTGTAAGGGCATAATCAGACCAGATGTAGTACTCTATGGAGAAAGTTTGCCAGATAAAGCTGTAAATAGTGCTGTTGCAGCTATTCTTAATGCAGACTGCCTTATTATCGGAGGTACATCACTACAGGTATATCCAGCTAATACTTATGTATCATACTTCAGAGGAAAACATCTGGTTGTTATTAATAAGGAAAAGCTGAATATTCAGTTGGATGAATCTGATTTGTTTATAGAAAGTACTCTGGGAACTGTATTCGCAGAAATTGATAAATGGATTTAAAAATTATATTTTATAGAATCTTTTGATGGCGGTGATCTTTAGATTGCTGCCATTATTTTTTCTGTCATATTCCTTGTATCGAAATTATAAAGGAGGAAAATAACATGTCAATTAATGAATTAATCGACAAGACAATTGAAGCGATGCTTAGTGAAGACACTGAAACAATAACCGGTTTTCTGGGCTACAAGCCGGATGATGAGGTGTTAAATAATAATCAGCTGTTAGAAGAAGAACTGAGTAATGCAGCAGATCAGATGCCAGAAGATGTCCTGGTAAGCTTTTATGAAAAAACTCAGAAGAAATCAAAAGCAGAAGCAGAAAGAAATTATTGTTTACAGACGATTGAAGAGCTTCTTGTAGAAATGAAGAATTGCAGAACTAATTTAAAATATAAAGATAAAATGGAAAGTATTGTTTCTGTACTTAACACTGCAATAACTGAAATTGAAGAACTAAAATCTGATATTGAATAATTACTAAAAAAAGAGATTTGTATGTAAATACGCATTTCATTTGGAATTACAAAGAAAGGAAAAAGAAAAATGAGAAAATGCAATTGGACAGTTAGAGGGATACAGAAGTTTGGTTATTTTCATCAATTTGGAATAAACTGCGCAAGTGACGCTGAAGGATATGGAATTCAATGGACAGAGGCGATTGTTGAAGACGCACAAGGTAATATAGAAATGGTTATACCATCCTGCGTACAATTCCTTCCAGATGATTTCACAAATGAAGATTATCACGAGCATAAGGAAGCTTTTGGTTTTTAAAACATGTAAATACGTGTTTCATTTGAAAGGAAATAGATATGAAGAATGGAATTTATCACATAAAAGACGATAAAATTTATAAAATGTCATTAGATAAGCCAGAAGAACAGATAGGCACTGTTGCAAGTATTGAAGATAGAAATAATCTTATAGATGGTTTTGCAAACAATCTCATAAACAAAATTGAATTAAAATATTGTAATGGAGATTTAACAAGTCAATATATTGGAATACAAACTTGTGATTGGATTAGAGAAATTGCAGCAACAATGAAAAAATGAAACTAAGAATTCAAGACAAGGAGTGAAAGCAAATGCTTAAAGTTGGCGCTTAATATCCTAAATAATAAACATTATGTACCCGTTAAGTATTTCTTAGCGGGTATTTTTCTGTCATATAAAAAATATCAAATATTTAAAGGAGGATCTAATATGATTCAAATAATGTCAGGAGATACTTTTGTTAAGCAAGATGTAAGAGGATTATTAAAAGGTACGCCATTTGCTAAAAGCAGGATAGCTGAAATATTTAACCTTAATCCTAATAAGGAAGATAAAAAGGTTGAATATAAGCAGTTTATCAATACTTACATTAAGGGCAATGAGGATGTAGTGCTTCTCACACGCAGCTTAATTTCAGAAACAGAATTTTCACCCGATAAGTGGTGTCTGGATTACCAAAAGAATAATCCGGAAAATGCAGGTAAGTCAGTTATTAATGACAGGGAGGTAATTCAGAGAGAAAATGAGATACTGGAAGAAGTTGGCTTTGTAAGTATAAATGATTATGTCGGCTATGAATACGGAGATGCTTATATATATCCTAATAAAGCCGGAAAAACTGTTCTTGAGGCAATTTATAATGTCACTAAAAAAGAAAAGCCGTTAAATGCATAGAAAGGAAAAATAATGATGGAAAATCACATTGAAAATTATATTAAGGAAATTGAAAAAATTGCAGCTAAATGTACAGGAGGCCAGTCAGATGGATACTCACAGATTTTAAGAATTTGCGATACTATAAAAGAAGAAACTACTAGTACAGTATATACCGTTCAGGAAACATCAGATGCTTTTGAAGAACCATATTATCTGGCTGATGAAGATGGTAATTATTATGTGGATGAATATGGTACAGTGCCTACTTTCATGTCAAAGGAAGAGGGTGAAACATATCTTAAGAAACACTTTTTAACTAAACGGGAGATTATTATTAAAATCTCAGCAGAAAGTAAAGAGGACTGCATTCCGTTACATGAGTCAGCACTTCTCATAGAACAGAATTTAAGATATAGATTTCCTGACAGTAAAGTCAAAATTCTCAGTGAAAAAGATAAGACCGAAAAGGATATTTCAGAATATAAAATAATAGATTTCAATGCTTTTATTAATGAAAAAATCTTTTTTATTGTGGAAGATGAGTTCCAACAGCAGATTTTAATGAATAAACTGAAAAAAGCGGGGATTATAAATACAGATCACGAATATAATGCTCCTTGGAAGTATTATAGTATCACAAACGGTATATGCAATTGTTACAGCTCTCCTGAAACACTTAGATATTATGAAGGTTCAAGAATGATGATTAAATTGCGTGTATCACCTAATCAGGATATTCGTTAATACAAGCAAAAGTGAACTACCCACCACCTAAAATTACAAAACAGCAGGTTGAAGTTCAATCTGCTGTTTTTTTTGTCATATCTTTTATATCAAAATTATAAAGGAGGACTACATATGCTTAGTCAGGAAACAGTAAAAAAAATAAAGTCAGTTTGTTTTTTTGTAAAACAAAAAAGACTTCCTTTTTCGGAAGCCTTAATCTCTGCACCACGCAGAAGCAAATGCATTTTCAGGCAATGCTCTTATTTGAACTTGCCCTTATTTGAACTCGCATGTAATTTAATATATTATTATAATACATTATCATATCAAATATGTCAAATGTTTTTATTTTTTTGTGTAAAAAAAAGAGCTTGAATATCTGTCATATCTAAAATAGAATTAATGCACAAAAATATAAATAGCTATATTCACAAGAAATTAAGCGAGAAAATTCCTGCTGTCTCGGTGTGACAAGCAATCAGTAAAAGGAGAATATAAATAATGGTTAATAAACCGTATTATATAGGTCTAACAGTAGGACCAGAATATGCAGCTTATGCTGTAACAAACGAATCATATAATCTTGAAAAATTTAAAGGTCAGGATATGTGGGGTATATATAAATTCAAGGAGGCGGAAACTTCTGCTGATAGAACAGTTTTTCGTTCTTCAAGAAAGAATATAAAAAAAGAAAAGAAGAGAATTGGTCTGTTAAAAGCATATTTTTATGATGAAATTATGAAGGTTGATGAAAACTTTTTTATCCGACAGGATAATAGTACCTTTTATCCTGAAGACAAGGAAAAAGTTCTTAATGGCAGCAGAAATATTCTTTTTGATGATGAAAATTATAAGGACGCAGATTACTACAATCAGTTTCCTACTATATATCATTTAAGATCATTTCTTGCAAACAGTAAGGAGAAAGCAGATATAAGACTTGTGTACTTAGCTGTTTCCAATATTATGAAACACAGGGGCAATTTCTATACAAAGAATCTTGAGGATACCAGTAATTCTGTTAAGGATATATACCTGAACATCTGTCAGCTTGCCAGCCAGTCGGATATTCATTTAGATGAAAAGGCTGATATAGATAAGCTTATGGAAATTCTGCTTAATCCAGCTATTAATAATAAAACGAAGGCAATTCTGGCAGCACAGACAGTAAAAGCTTTAACGAAACAGGAAACAGCGTTAATTAAACTTATGTGCGGACTTAAGATCAAACTTGTGGATATGCTTCCAGAATTAGCAGACTCTTTAGAAGAATCAGATAAGAAAGCAAGCATATCCTTCTCTGATAACAATTACCTTGACAATGTGGACAGTATTGAGAAGCTTGCAGGCGAAGATAATTTTGCACTGGTATCTGCAGTTAAGGAACTATATGATGCTGTAATAATACAGAATATTATTCAGGGGCATAAGTTTATCTCAGATGCTAAAATGGCATCTTATGAAAAGCATATGAATGACCTGAAGTTGCTTAAATCTGTATTAAGAAACAATGTAACATCTAAAGAATTTAACAAATTCTTTAGGTCGGAAGAACCTGGTACATATGCTGCTTATGTAAAATCAAACAATTCTGATGGAAAGCGTACAAGAAGAGGTTCGGATAAAGGCAGGACACAGGATGATTTATATTCATCTATAAAGAAGCTGCTTTCTAAAGCAGATGAAAATGATAGTGATGCTGAATATATCCTTGACGAAATCAGTAAGGGAACATTTCTGCCTAAGCAGCGTATTACAGACAACAAACTTATACCTAACCAGTTATATGCGACAGAATTAAAAGCTATTCTTGATAATGCAGCACAGTATTATGATTTTTTTAATGAAAAAGACGAATCAGGGCTGACTGTTTCCGAAAGGATCCTCAGCATATTTACATTTACCATGCCTTATTTTGTAGGTCCAACATCAGAGTACAATACCAGAGGATGGGTAGTAAGAAAAGAAGCTGGTGCAGTAATGCCATGGAATCTTGAAGAAAAAGTAGATATAAAAGAAAGTGCCAAAAACTTCATTGAAAACATGGTTGGAAAGTGTACATACCTGTCAGGAGAGCGTGTACTCCCGAAAGCTTCTCTTTTATATGAGAAGTATGCAGTTTTAAATGAAGTAAATAATATCCGTGTAGATGGTGAGAAGCTTCCTGTTGAAGTAAAACAGGAGATTGTAAATGGAAAGCTTATGGCTGGCAAAAAGCTTACAAAGAAACAGATACATTCATTCCTCGTTAAGAAGGGACTTGCAGATATGGACTCCCTTATTACAGGAATAGATGAGAAACTTAATAATACTATGTTAAGTCATAAATTCTTTACAGAAGTCTTTGGTACACTTAATAAAGATACAGAAGTAATAGCAGAGGACATCATTTTTTGGAGTACAATATATGGCACATCAAAGATATATATAAAAGAGCAGATTGAGAATAAGTATCCGGGAAAGCTTAATGCAGAACAGATGAAGAAAGTTCTTAATTTTAAGCCTAATGACTGGGGAAGATTATCTGCACAGTTTCTTAATATGAAAGGAACTAATAAAGAGACAGAAGAAAGAATCAGTGTAATTGATCTGATGTGGAATGAAAATATCAATCTCATGGAACTTATCAATGATGAAAGGTATGATTTCATGGCTGTCATTAAAGAGAAATCAAAGAAGGAAGTCAAAAGCATATTTACATTTGAATATGATGACCTTAATGAACTTTATGCAACTGCAGCACAGAAGAAATCAATATGGGCTGCCGTGAAGATTGTAAGGGAAATTATAAAGATAAAGGGATATGCCCCTGAATCAATCTTCCTTGATACAAAGAAGATGCGTCCAAAGGATAAAAAAGATAACAGAAAGAGCAGACTTATTGACTTATACAGAAGCCTTAAAGATGTATCCAAAGAATGGAAAGAAACCATGATTAACCGCATAGATGAATGCGATAAGGATGGCTCTTTAAAGAGTAAGAAGATTTATCTTTACTTTTTGCAGATGGGTAAAGATATATACACATGGGAAGATATTAATTTCAATGTTGTAAAGACAACAGGAGATAACATATATAATATTGATCATATATATCCAAAACACTTTGTTAAGGATGAAAGCCTTGATAATATTGTTCTTACTAACTTAGAATTCAATAGGGAAGAAAAGAAAGATATTTACCCAGTTCCTGATAGAATTTATAAGGCAATGCATGAAAACTGGCTGATATTAAGAAAGAACGGATTTATGAGTGCAGAGAAGCTGGCAAGACTTTCTGATAGACATCCAATGTCAGATGAAAAGAGAGCATCATTTATTGGAAAGTCTTATATACAAGCAACCAGCTCAACTAAGATGCTTGCAGAGGTATTTAACAGTATATTTAATAAAGACACAAAGATTATTTATGCAAAAACACAGGAAGTCGCAGATTTCAGAAAGCAGTATGGTTTTGCAAAAGTTACAATTTATAATGATCATTATCTTGCTAAGGATGCATATCTGAATATTGTAGTCGGAAATGTATGGTATACGAAGTTTACATTATCTCCGATATGGTTCATAGAAAAGGAATACAGGACCGGTAAATCTGAATACAACTTAAACCGTATGTACGATTTTGATGTTGTGAGAAATGATAGGGTTGCCTGGATAGCAGAAAGAAACAAGAAAGATATTCCAGGTACAATAGCTGTAGTAAATAAGGTTATGGCTAGAAATACACCACTTACCGTTACAAAGACAACTGAAGGACATGGCGGACTTACTAATGCAACCATATCAAAAGCTTCTAAAGCAAAGCCGGGAATATATCTTCCGCTAAAGTCAGATGAACGCTATAAAGATGTAACAAAATATGGTGGAAAAACAAGCATAAAAACCGCATATGCATTTCTTGTAGAGCATACAGATAAAAAGAAAGGCAGAATAAGAACAATATATACAATTCCACTTTATCTTGCTCTTAATATAAAAAACAGAGTAGATATAGAAAAGTACTGTGTAGAAGAATTGAAACTTATTGAGCCAAATGTGCGTATGAATAAAATTATGATTAATTCCGAGCTTGAAATTGATGGATACAGCTACCTGCTTGGCGGAAAAAGTGTATCACAGTTTCATGTAGCAAACAATGTCCCAATGATATTTAACCAGGAATGGCAGACATACATTAGTAAGATTGAAAAATATATTAATGCCAAGGTAGTTGACAGGGCAGTAACCGTAGAAAAAAATCTTGAATTATATAATGAAATACTATCTAAACACAAAACTGATATCTTTTTAAAGAAAAAGCTTCCTGTTTATAACATGTTGTTGACTGACAGAGAAAAATTTGAAAAACTGGTATTGGAAGAGCAGATGCAGATACTTTGTCAAATACTCATGCTTACCCGTATGGGAACAAACCTTGCTAATCTGTCTTTATTAGGAGAGGGTTCAAGCATAGGAACTATGAATATAAGCTGTAATATAAGTAATTATAAGTCTGCAGTACTTGTTGAACGCTCAATAACAGGGCTTTATAAAAAGAGGATTGATTTGCTTGAAGTGTAATATAATATTATATATAATATAAATATATAGATGTTTTGTATTCATATTGATTATAAATTACATATCCTTGCAAACGGATAATTTCTAAGACAACCTTTTGAGGTTTGAGAAGTATGTATTTTAATATGGATACAAAACAATATAATGTAAGAAACATAGCAGCTAGTTGTTTGAGAAGTATGTATTTTAATATGGATACAAAACAAATGATTTCAGTATTAAGGCAAAAATATCGTTTGAGAAGTATGTATTTTAATATGGATACAAAACAAAAAAATGGGATAGATTCTCTGAAATTGAGTTTGAGAAGCGTGTAATTTAATATGGATACAAAATTTTAAAATCAATATGTAGTTATTAGTTAGGGTTTGAGAAGCATGTATTTTAATATGGACACAAATTTTATTGTAGTTGCATTTTCAGAAGAATTTGAAATATATCATTGTAAAGTATGTGTACCTTAAAAATTGAATATTAAATAATTATTATACAGTAGAACAATGCTTAAACATATGTTCTGCTGATGGTAAAATATAAAGTAATAAGAGCTATTTTAACATTGTAGACATATCATAAATGTATTGGAGGTATTTAATACATGGAACTACATGTTATAGAACGTGGAGGAAGGGAGACAGTTGTTCTACTGGATAATGAGATGAGAATTGTAAAACCAGTATACAACTATCTGAAATTTCAAAAACAAAAAGATAAGAGTTGTTGGATGAAGAATAATTTTTAAGAAAAGAGAACGTAGTAGACAGTATTTTATGTAAAGAAAATAAAAAATGCATATTTTATAATACTTTCAGACATGTGATACAGTCTTCTACTAAAAATAAATAATGATACTGGAAAGAGAAGATAGAACAAAAATTGAATTAAAATTTTAAAAATTTCAAATTTTAATAGTACAAATCCAGTCCCTGTCAGATTAATTTCTGGCAGGGATTTTTCTGTCATATATAAAACAAAAAAAGAAAGAGGTGTTTGTTATGGATAATATGCAGACTATTCACGAACCAGATTATTTTTTTATTACAAAGTCAGGATCACAGTATACAGTCGATACGAAAAACAGAACAATTATGAATGAGAAATTGAGAGAACCACTTAGGTACATATCTGCGAATTATGGTAAATGGCAGAATTCTTTGGAATTCAGATTCGAAAATGATGGATACATTAAACCAACACCGGTAGATAAAGCTTATTTTGTTAAAGATAATAAAATCAAAATGTATAACGAAGGTCAGCTTTGCGATGAGATAATTTATGGAAGAAGAAATATAGATCAGGATGTTAATTATCAGAATCCAGCATATAATCAGAAATTCCCTGTTAAACATGAGCCTAACCTTATTATCAGTACCAGAGACGGCAATCAGTATTATATTGATACCAATAATAAGACATTAACAGGTGGAAAGTTTGGGAATGTCCCAGAACGCTATACTGGAGATGTAGCATTTATGAAAGGTGCTCCAGCATTTTTCCAGTTAGAAAATAGCAGATTATTCGCTACAGAGCCAATCACAGATACAATGTACGCAAGGAAGACTCAGCGAAATGAAGATTATTTATGCATATGATAATTAATAGATTAATTTCAATTATTTTCAGCTGAGACAGTGTTGGTTTAATTTCTTAAAATAATCAGAAAATCATTATTCTTGCAATTCAAATACAGGTTTGTAGATGATTTCTACAGACCTGTATTTTTCTGTCATATATTCTTTATCAAATATTAAAAGGAGGAATTTCAATGGAATTAAACATCGACACAAACTGCATTACTTATTTAAAGTCCCTGCAGTCACTGCCATTGCAGCAGGCAGTTTCACTCTGGGATAACCTAAAAGAGATAAATTATGCAAAACTAAAGTCTATGAAACCAAGTATCTACATAGATATAGACGGTACACTCGCTTATTTCTATAGAAATGGCAGAGGTTTCACTTATGAAGAGATGTTCTTTCCGGGAAATCATTATTTCCGTAATCTTGAGCCGCATATTTATATGATTTATCTCGTGGAGACATTATCTAAGTTCAGAGATGTGTGTATTATCAGCAGTGCTGATTACAAGACAATCCAGGATAAATATGAATGGATTAAAGAATACCTGCCATTCATAAGTGATGATAATATCTTTTTCTGTCCATTAGGGGTTGATAAGACAAAGTTTGTCAAAGGAAATGCTGAAAAATCTATTCTTATTGATGATTATAACTTGAATTTAGAAGCATGGGATAAGAATGGAGGAGTAGCTATAAAGGCTATTAACAGTATAAATACCCCAACTGAAAGATTTGTTCACATTAATGTCAGAGACAAAGAAAAATGGCTTAAAAGCCAAATGGAAAGCAGTGGTGATGAACAGATTGAAAAGCTAAAAACAAAGATAATAGAAATGCAGATAAAAAACTGGATAAAGGCTGATACGGAATTCATCAAACAGGTACTAAATATAAACGAAAGGTGTGATTGATATGAAGTCATATAGAAAGGAAAACGGATTAGAAGTAGAGATAGACTGTACTTATAAATTTTTTGATTTATGGGATGGAAAAGGCGATGGAGAAGAAATTCTCAGGTCATGTGCTGTCTGGGTTGGAAATGATGCAGATGGAATGCCTATTATAGCTAATTTCGAGATAATGGAATATGACCCGGAAACTCCAGAGGAATCAACAATAAAGATAGTGGATATCTGGTGATATAGCTGATGTTGAGACTAATTAATTATATATGGAAAGGAAATTTAAATTATGAAAACAATAACAATAGAAAGCAGTAAATACACAATTAATTATAACCCTGATAAAGTCTGGGAATACCAGATATATCGTTTTGAGGAAAATGTTTCAAATAAATTAAGAACAAATATCTTAGATGATATAGTATTTTATTTGATAGAAAATCTTGAAAAAGGTGTTAAACTTGAAGGAATTAATGTTAAATAATGCTTATATGTTTAATAACTAAAACAGAACTGATAAAGTTTCCTCATTATTCACCAGTATAATTTCATCTGAATATTTTCTGATAACAATATTAATAATTAATCTACATTTAATAGCCGGAAATTTCCGGCTATTTTTTTGTGCCCTGCAGTTAGTTTATTATTTCCTTAAAATCATATCTATTTTTCTGTCATATAGTTTGTAATAAAACAAAAAGGAGACTATAATTAATAAATAGAAGATAAAAGAAAGGAATTTATATGATAGATTTTACAAACATGCCATTTGATTATAAAGGAAGTAATTATGGTGGTTCTGACAGAAAAAGAGGTATTATATATGATGGAAAGAGATATATGGTAAAAGTTTCTGACAGAATAGAAACGGATACTAGAAATTCTTTAAAAGATTCATATTCAAACAGTGTATATTCTGAATATGTATGTTGCCATATACTACAAATTTGTGGTTATGATGCACAGAATACGATACTAGGACAGATGATAATGGACACAAAGAAGCATAAAGATATGATTATGCCAGCTGTAGCCTGTGAAAATTTTATTCCAGAAGGTTATACTCTGATGGAATTCAAGCATATGCAGAATGCTTTATCTGAAAATGCTCCTGGTCGTATTCCTAAAATTACAGAAATATATGAACTATTAGGTAATGAGAATGCAATGTTTTCTAAAGAATTTTCAGAAAAAGCTTTAAAACAATACTGGGAAACATTTATTTTTGATGCTTATTTTGGCAATTTTGATCGCCATGGTAATAACTGGGGATATTTGATATCAGAAATAGGAGAAGCAAAATTAGCACCAATTTATGACTGTGGTTCATGCTTGTATCCTCAAATATCAGATGAAGCAATTCCAGATATATTAAATAATCCAGAAGCTATAAGACAAAGAATAGATGTATTTCCAAAAGCAGCTTTGGAGTTGGAAGATAAAACAAAAGTACAGTACAGAAATTTTATTAACTCCTTGGAAAACAAAGAGTGTACAGAAGCTTTGCTTAAAGTATACCCAATCATCCAATCAAAACAGAAACAAATTAACAATTTTATAGATGGGGTGGAAGGGATATCTGATATACGAAAAGAATTCTATAAAACAATGCTATCAGAAAGAAAAACACTAATTCTTGAAAGTGCATATTATAAAGCTATTGCGTTAGGATATGAGACTGAAATTGAGAACGATACAGACGCGGAATACGATGAGGACAGTTTGGTTTCAGATGATATGCTTGAAAAATATAATAATATACTGCAAGATTCTGTTTCAGAAAAATCTCAATATAACAAAGTAAAAAGTCAATATGATATTGAAAAATAAATAAGTATATTTGGAGGAACCATTATGGCAAATAACAAGTATTTTGATTTTGACCTGCCGCAGCAACTCATAGACCAGATAGAAGAATATAAAAATGACCCTAATCCTTTGAATGCAGATTTGTATCAAGACGAAATAAGAAGTCTTTCAAGACTTCTGGATGATGAATCTCAGGGAGAAGAAGTCATTGAATATTTCTGCAGAAAATGCAGACGACCATAATTTCAGCAGCCGGAAACTTCCGGCTGCTTTTATTTTTTCTGTCATATTTTTTATATCAAGTATTTAATGGAGGAAATTAAAGATGATTTTAGAAAATTGGAGTGAAGAAACGAAGCAAATAGTAAATAATTTTTCGCCAAAAGAAAAAGAAAGACTTAATTCAATTATTGCTATGAATATCATGGTATGCAATATGAATGATGAATCTGCATATTCTTCATGGATTTATTTAGTTCCTGATTGTGCAAATGAAGATGATTTTATTGATTTTGCGCAAAATGATGAAGGAACAGAAGAAAATAAGTTGTTTGACGAAGCTGTTGAATTATTTAAGAATTTATGGGAAAAATACGCAGCTGAAAATAAGGGATTGTATATAGCAGGTAAAACATATTGAAAACGATAGGAGATAATATATGAACACAATCACAGAATGGCTTAACAAGCAGAAAGACTATGGTATGTGCCATCCACCTATGGATGCTCAGTCAGCTCTTTATTTTCTCGCAGAGTATTTGGATATTCCATACACTGACATGCCGGAAACAACAGAACAGACTAATACGTATGTTGTATTAGAAATTCTGAATAAATATAGCAGGAAATTCAGGAAGGAACAAAAATGTAATCACAATTAATATTTAAAACAGAGTCTATATGGCTCTGTTTTTTGTTTTCTGGGCTTTTTCTGTCAATATCAGTAGCAGACGCATTTGATGCAATGACAAGTGACAGAATATACAGAAAGCATCTTGATTCAATTGTAGTCATAAAAATGAAAGGTGCTGGGACCCAGTTTGATCCTGAAATTGCAGAAGCTATGCTTGATCTGATAAAAACAGAAAAAATCAAGTTAAATTATAGCGACCTATTGGGCCAGATTGGTCTTGCTGAGACGCTAAACACTTTATATCCGGATAAGGAATTTTATGATGCAGCTGATTAATATATTTTTTCTGACATATATTGTTTATCAAATAAATAAAAGGAGGACTTGAATATGTTAGAAGTTTCAGGTGAATATAATGTAAAAGTAAGAACGTATCATAAAAACGGAATGGTTAACTACGAGGTTATGTTTAAAACCTTGAAAGAAGCAGATGATTTTTATATGTCTTATATAAAACACAATCCGGCCTGCCCGGTACCTACAATATGGACCAAAGTAAACAGTTCAGAAAATATATGGAGCAGAATAGAAGGATATTAACAGGAGGTATAACAAAATGTTAAAATGTTCACATAAATTTGTGGCGGAAAGAATAGCAGATAGGTATCATCTGCCTTTTGCATATAAAACTGCATTAATATTTGGAGGTATTTTTCCAGACTGCAGACCTTCATGTTTTTTAAAACCTCATACAAGAGAAAACTGGGCAGAAGAAATTGATAATATGGTGCAGCAGCTTAAAACCAACAGAAAACATAATATCAGATACTTCTTAAAAGCCGGCACTGTTCTTCATATGTATGCTGATTTCTTTACATATCCTCACTCAGATATCAATATACATTATTTCAAAAGCGGACATGCAAAATGGGAAAAACAACTGCATAAGAAACTTAAAAACAATTTTAAATTCACTGATGTAAGTCTCATGGAAGCAGGAAAAATTGATTTCAAAGATATCTTCAATATTTATGATATTGATGTTCATAGCATTGAATCAGATTGCAGCTACATATCACTGGCTGTATCAATAATATGTCAGAGACTGGGGATGGAACAGCCGAGAAAGGATAGGTTATCTGAAAGAACTGTAAGAATTATGAAACAGTACACAACAGAAGAACTGGTGAAAATATCCATGATCTCTGCAAAACCGGAAAATTAATAATTGAATAACAATAGCTTAAAACACCACAAAAATTGTGGTGTTTTTTCATGTGTGAAAATTTTGAAATTTTCCTATTTATTTTTTTGCAAATCATAAGAACAGCTGCTTTTTACAGAAAGCGGCTGTTTTTTCTGTCATATATTATACAGAATTTTGAAAAAGGAGTAGAAAATATGCATAAAATCAAAGCAATAATATTTGCAGATACACATAATTGTCTTGAGAAAAAAGCTACAGACCATCTACTAAGTCTTCCTCATGATCTTGTAATTCTTTTAGGGGATATAAGCAATAACGATTGGAAAATACTGCTGTCAAATGAAATATTCTGTAAATCACCTAAAATTGCAGTAGCAGGGAATCATGATGATGGAGAATATAACTGGAGAATTAATCAGCGGATTAAGGAAAAATATGGTGACAAATATCAGATAAGGTTTTTCGATACATACAGAGCAAAAGAATGTAAAGAAATGCTTAAGACTGATAATTTTGTTATTAATAATATTAGCTTTAATGGCATTTCAGGAAGTGTTAAATATAAGAATATAGACAGCCCATATCTTAAAACTCAGAAACAAGCTCTTGATAACTTAAGGTATATCAATGCTGCTGATATATTGATATCCCACGATAAGCCAAAAGCTGAATATGACGACTCAGATACTATTCAGAATGCGCATAGCGGACTATATGCTATCTGGTATTATATGCAACAATATAACGCAGTTAATATCCATGGACACATTCACGAAGAATATACAGACTGTGATGGTAAAGAATATTCATTTTTCAGGACAGCGTATTTAGAAATCAGAAAAAAAGGACTTAAAAAGAAAATTTCAGTCAGAAAATTATCAATAGTTTCAGTAGCAGGAAAGATAAAATATGTTAGATACATTAAATGTGCTAAAAGGAATAAAACTATTGTTTGAAAAAGGAGAAACTTTTTATAGCAGGAAATTCAGAAAGGAACAAAAACATAATCGCAATTATTAATATTTAAAACAGAGTCTATATGGCTCTGTTTTTTGTTTCCTGAGTTTTTTCTGTCATATCTTTTATATCAAACATTAAAAGGAGGAAATTAAAATGGCACATTTTAACGAAAACAAAGCAGATTTAAGAAATCTTACAGAAAAGGACTTCAGGGAGACTGGAAATATTCTCTATATGCTTCTTTCAGATAACGACATGGAAGCTCTGGATGCTGACCTTCTGAAGATTAATCAGGGCAAAACTATTAAGTCTCCGGACTGGATGGATTTCAGTAAGTATGCATTAGATAACATCAATGTCTCTTATAAGAACAACAAGGTTATCAGTAATGATATGTCGGAAGCAGATAAATGTGAATTATTTGGAGTACTTATTGATACTGTTGAAGACTGGCTTGATTCTAAAGGGATAACTACTGATGATATTCCTAATGATGAAAGAGAGCAGGAAGACGAAAACGCTGCTATCATATATGGTTCGGACTATGACTATCTGGCAGACAAGTTCGCAGAAATTTTAGGAATTACGAGATAATTCACAGGAGGCAAATCATGGGAAGATTAGTGGACTTGAATGATGCAAAAGCTCTTATAGAGGACATCTATAAAAGAGACAAAGACACTATTAATATGTCATATAAAAAAGATAATATTATCAACGGATTAGATGAGCTTGATACAGCTTATGATGTGGATGCGGTTGTAGAACAGTTGGAAAAGAAGATACAGACACATGAGCGTTGTATTGAATATGAAAAGAAAAACGGAACGATAACAGAAGAATTTCAGCAAAGAAAAGCTGTTGAAGTACTGAAAGATGCAATCAACATTGTAAAGGCAGGACTCAAACCTTGTTATATATCAAAAGAACAAGTAAAAGAACTATGGGATAAAAAGCCTATATGTATTGAGTTTGCAGATGGATCTGATGCGTTAGCACAGGAGAACGGATATACATTGGAACAATGTCTTGCAATGTCTGATGTACGGTTTTTCCTGGATGCACTGGAAAAGAATAAGCAAAAGTAAAAAAGGAAATAATCTATGCGAATATATGTAAAGTTTAAAAACAGTGGAAGAGAGTCCTTAGATTTCATTGAACTTGGACATCCGGTAACTGGCGCTACAGTAACTCTTGATTGGGATACCTCTTATGTTGAGAGTGGTAATATCGAAGGCAGAGGAGTACATATCAACTATGATAGTGGCGATGAGACAGAGGATGAAACATATGCTAATGGCCGGTTAAATGAGCTTAAAGGTCTTATATATGTATCTGCTCAGGCAGGTAATCTTGATACTGGCAGTGAAAGAACAGATGTTAAAATGCTGTCTATCACATTGGATGATGATGGAGATATCTATAAAGTACCAATAATTAATTAATAAGTTAAAATATAAAACTGCTGGAAGACCAGAGAGAAGGACTTCTTATAAAGGTACATCTGATTGGACCTTTATAAGATAAAAAAGGCAATATAAATGATATAATCGGATTTACAGGACAATATGAAGAAAAACACGAAGATAGGATAACAAAGAAAAATAGTCAGAGAAATCTGACTATTTTTAATATTGAATATGGTATAATATTAATATCTCGGCAATTGAATAACCGAGAATTCCAGGTTGGTGTCTTAAAAGAAGAAAGGAGCGTTTATGAAAAATTATAAATTGTATCATAAAAACAAATTATTACTTAATTTTGAAATTCAGAATTTTACTCCTATAAGCTGCCAGATTTATATAGAAAATACAAAATATCTCCCATTGCCACTAAAGCGAATTATAAACAATAAAGAAGAATTTATAGACAAGACAATGAGTGATGTTTATATAGTAAATGATGATGGTTGTTATTTATTTGATTATTGGCTATCAAATAGAGAAGTTCCAGTCAATAGAGATAATTATCAAAAGTATATAACTAACAAAAGTAGTGCAAGAAAATGGATGCTGGAAAATCATTCATGCTCATACACAGATTGTTACTGGACAAAAGAAGACTCAGAATGTATTAATTATAAAGATATTTTAGATTATCTTCAGAATATTGATACTTACGAAAATCACATAACTATAAAAGAAGGACATGAGATGTACAAAGGCCAAAATTCTACATTAGGTGGACAATTAGAAAAATTCTGGTATAAATCTGGAGATTCTTTAAAACTTTGTAAAAAGACTGATAAACTTTATGATGTAATTAACGCCAGAGAAATTATTGCTTCACTTATATATCAAAAACAAGGTTTTGATAATTATTGTGATTACAAATTTTTATATAATACAACAGGAGAAGTCATTGGCTGTAAATGCCAGGCTTTCACAAATGTTAATGAAGAACTAATAGATGCATATGATCTTCTGGAAGAATATAATCTTACGCAACAGGATTCAGTTTATGAGCTTATTCCCACACTTGCAGAAAAGTATGGCGGAGATTCTGATGAGATTGCAAAACAGATGGATTTACAAACGCTAGTAGACTTTATATGCATGAATCGTGACCGTCATCAAGGAAATATAGGTTTTTTAAGAAATAGTGATACTATGCAGATTATAAAAATGGCCCCAGTATTTGATTCTGGCAGTTGTAAACATTTGGAAGGTGAATTACCGGAAACAGTAGGAATGATGAAAATTAATGGATTGTATTCCACAGAAAAAGAATTATTATCGCATGTTAAGGATTTTCTTGTATTAGATGTTAACAAATTGCCAAGAGTTAAGGAAATATCTGACATATACGATAAATGTACGCATATTTCAAAAACAAGAAAGGAAAAATTGTTGGAATTATATCAACAGAGAGTTAATTTCATAAAAGAAAGACAACTTTCGCAAGAACTGGAGTACGATTTTAATAATCCTGATGAAGATGCTCTGGATGATGATACAACTATACCAGAATATATAGTTAGAACTATAAATAATAATCACTCACATAATAATTTGGATCATAAACTTTCTAACACAAAAAAATCTGAAGATAGAGAATTATAATTTTAATACTCTTTCAAATATTTAAAAATTTTTGATTATTGTTTTAAACCCGGAAAGACAATACTTTCCGGGTTTTTTCTGTCATATTTTCTTTATTTAAAATATAAAGGAGATATGATTATGAAAAGTGAATATACAAAGAAGGCAGAACAATTAATGAAAACCCTTAATATAACCTACACTATTGAGTATGATGGCATAGGTATTAATCCTAGCCGTAATGATAAAGACAAGCGAACAATGTATAGTGTTCATCTTGAAAATTCCAGAGGTTCCATGGATTTTACCTTCTGGGGTAGTATACTTGAAGCTGAACTTCGCAAGATGTCTATGGACGACTATTGCAGAATTTATATGCGCAATTGTTATCAGGATCTCAGCTATGCAGAGAAAAGTAAAGCTGATAGAGCATATCAGAAAAAACTTAAAGAGTGTAAAGTCGATATATATGACGTTGTTGCTGCACTACAGAAATACGAAGTTGGTTCTTTCTCAGATTTCTGTGATAAATATGGATATGATGATGATAGTCGTAGAGCAGAAAGGATATATCTCGCCTGTACAAATGAATATTATAAGCTCAAGAAGATGCTTACAGAAGAAGAAATGGAAATGTTAAGGGAGGTTAATTAATATATGATAACATTAATTGAATTTGGGAAGTTCCTTACAGGACAAATAGCATTTTATGTAAAAAATGAGGATGAACATAACATGCTTTTGAATTTGATAAAGCAGGTAAATGGCATATTTATAAATATTGATACTAATACTTATGATAAGTATCTTCCTTATTATGCTATATCAAATAATGAATGTGATTGCTACGGAACACTTACAGCTTTAAAGATGGAAACACATATAAAAGAAATCCAAGAGTTTAAAATCACAAGGGATTTTAAAGACTTAACTGATGATGAAATCAAATATTTTTGCATCAGTGTCTTCAAAGTGCTTGATTTCAAAAGTATAAAGAGAACATTCAACAAAGATCTTGAATGCGAATATATAGATGTTTGCTTTAAAACAGTAGATCCGTATCCTAATGATGATATTTTATTTGAAGAGGAAGTTAATATTACGTTTACCTTAAACTCTGTCAGTTCTGTTGGCAACTTCATTGACTGTGATAATAAGGTGAATAATTTATGGGATAAGTTTCTATACGCCAGAGGAATTAGCCCACTAGTGATAGACAATCCTTATATTAATTGTTCTATTCCTGTTCATATTTGAAATCCAATTAACAGCCTGATCTTTTGATATGCCCCCTGTCAAGTAGACAGGTTAAATATCTAAAATGAAGTGTTGCTAA
>OIEM01000064.1_pt1 | contig 66994 bp, 73 predicted proteins | sample 1581761 | NCBI WGS metagenome assembly OIEM01 (sample SAMN01760978, study PRJEB22395) | human gut metagenome | reverse complement strand
GCGTCGAACGCGGCGCGCGAATCCAACTCGCTTTTCTTTCCGGCGGGCAGGTCAGCTTTGAGCTGATTCATGTATGCGGCACATTCCGCGCACGTCTGCACATGCGCCGACACCATGTGCTTGCTCCCGTCGCTGGCGACATCATCCAGCACCAGCGGCATCAGGTCGCGGACGACCTCACAGTCTTTCTTCATGCGTTTCGTCTCCTTTCATTGCCTCCAGCAGCATTTGCTTCGCCCGGTACGCCGTTACGCGCGCCCAGCTTTCGGATTTCCCGAACAGCGCCGCAATCTCCTTACTGGACAATTCACAGAAGGTTTTCAGGGTGAACACCTCGCGATACGGTTCCGGCAGACGGTGGAGAGCTTGATGCGCACTCAGGGCAAGACTGTGTTCCACGACCATTTCCGTGAAATCCGGGACGGACGCCTCCGGCACGTTGTCCAATGGCAGCGGCGACTGCTTCCGCATGATGCGCAGAAACTGATTCCGCGCAATCGCGCAGAGCCATGTGCCGACCGAACTTTTTCCTTCGTACCGCTTCCAATTTTTCATCGCCTGATAGAATGTTTCCTGCGTGAGTTCCTCCGCAAGGTCACGATCGCGGCACAGGCGGATCAGGTAGCCGTACACCATGTCCCGGTACTGCTGATATGCTTCTTCTGCGTCAAGCATCTCCAGCACCTCCCTTCATGAAGTTAGTCGCGCGAAAACGCCAAACGTTACATCCGATTACAAAAAAACATCCGAGCCGTTTGCCCGCCTATGGAGCAACCAGCCCAGATGTCTTTCTTTCGTGCGGGAAACAGGACTTGAAGTCGGAGACGGCTGTAAATAGTGTGCAATTATGTATAATACGGTTCGATTTTTAAACCAATTTACACAATTACAGCAAATAACATACACTCTGATAAAACCCTGATTGGGGTGGTGGTTGGGGTGGAAACCAACACCCGGAGATGATCTGCTGAGATGCGCTGTTTGACGGGTACGGAAGCAAGTACACTGATCAAATAACGAATCGAAGGAGGTCATCACCATGACAAATCTGAAAAAGGAAATCATTGAAAACGGCATTCATTATACGCTTCAAGGAGACTATTATTTTCCTGATCTGGAACGCCCTGAGACTCCCAACCAGGCCATTGGCCACTATGGCCGGATGCGGAAAGCTTACCTGGAAGAGCATCGTCCCGGCCTATACACTCGTCTGATTCTGTCCGGCAAGTTGTATGAGCATTTGGCAGAAACTGACCAGGTCTGCCGGGGTCGAATGAAACGGATGATCGCCCAGATGGCTGAAGCTGAAGGCATCAATGAAAAGCTGAAGGCTTCTGACCAGTTGGGGTGGATTTCTCAGATGAACGGCATCCGGCATCGGGTTGAAGAAATCGTACTTGATGAATTGGTTTTTAACTGAGTTCGTATCGCCGCCTCTTCAGGGGCGGCTTTTTTCATGGGCTACACCAACTTGCTATCAACTTGCAACTAAGTTGCAAGTTAGTTGCAAGTTGGACAGCAAGCTTCAGCTGTTCTCTGCTGGAGATGGTCCAGCAAACCATTTTGCAGCGCTTGTATTACCACGGAAATAAGCTCGATTCTCATTGCGTAATTCCCTAAGCAATACCTGGATCTGACTTCGATTATGCCCAGGAAGAACCTGCTGTAATTCTCTTAGCGGTGCTCCCTCCGGACCTTTCTCCCGCATGTGCTTCAGCAGCAGCTCTTTATTTGTCTCACGATCCAGCCCGACAATTCTTGTGTGAACGCCGGATTTTCCAACAGCACTATATAAGTTGCGGGAAAGAACATACTTGCTCCGGCCAATATGCTCCACGATCCCCATTTCTGTCAGGTGCTTCAGCCGATCCTGCATATGGCTGTCAAGAGGCATGTCATGATACAGCGCATTGATTGTCAGAAAATCAGCAGTAGTGAGCGTGTCGAGTCGTTCATTTCCAATCCGATTGATTACCGATAGCATCTGCTTGTCGATCACCAGGCCATTCAGAGTCAGGCTGACAAAAGTGTCATCTGTCCCGGTAAAGTCCGGCAGCGGCTTGGCTTCTTTCACGCTGGTTTCGTAGATAATGTTCATACCCTGACCGGACCGTTCCACCAGACCGCATAGAGCCAGGATCTCTGCGATTCGGCGGTTGCGGGGGATTTGTCGATCCAGGATGTTGTCAAGAGAAATGCCATTTGGCAAGCCGCCAGGGCTTTCGATCATAAGTCTGTCCGGGAATTGCCGAATAAATACGCTTCCGGCCAGCTGATAGTTTCGATGGCTGACAGCGTTCAGGATTGCTTCTCTGACAACGCTTTCGTTGAACGTTGGGATGGGAAAGCAATTTGGTGACTTTCTCAAAGTCACTCTGCATCTTTTCAGAAATAGATTCAAAAACTTCTTTAATCAAGGCAGCTATCTCCTTTCTGTTATTTTCCTTCGCACAGCGGCAGCAGTTCTTCCAGCTTTGCAACGATGCGTTTTTGTTCGGCAAGGGGTGGAAGAGGAAATACATAGGCAAACATAACATCATTTTTAATGCGTTGTTGCCCCACTGTTCCTTTATATGTTGATAAGCCCAAACGAATGAAACGCTCGTCAAGTATCAAATAATATGTAAATAGTGGATCAATAAGCTTTTGACGTAATATGATTAACTCAGTAGTTCCTCCGCCAAGTGAATTTGGTAAATTCTCAACTACAAATGATTTTCGATTTTCAAAACACGGTGAAATCTTTGCAAACGCTACATCGCCATCGCAGAAACGAGTATGATTCTTAGATGCTTCAGACCATTTTTGAACTACGTATGAAAAAGATCTGTCAAAACCTGCACTTATTCTTTCCATAGGAATAAAAGCTGCATTTATATTGTCATCTGCATTAACCTTTGGATTAATTTCATAAACGTCTGCAAGCCTTACCCACTTCCAGTTATCAGGAATATCAAACGGCTTTTCTTCATCGGAGATGGGCGGGAAGGGCTTGGACTTTTTGATTTTGCCGGCTTTCTCCAGGGCGAGCTTTTCCCGCTGAATCTGCTGATACAATTCCTCCGCGGTGCCATCCTCCGGGAGCTGTTCCGTCAGCTTGCCCTGAATGCCGGCATCAATGATCTTGCTTTTCAGGGTGGCAAGGTTTTCCTGGTATTGGCTTTGCAGGGTGTCGATGGTGTCCAGAAACGAGAAAACAGAATTGATCTTATCCGTTATTCTCTTTTGCTCTTCTTCAGGTGGAATAGGGATTAACGAGTTTTTCAAAATGTTTTGAGTTACTTGGTTAATCTGTTTGCTATCATCATTCGAAAAATTTCGCCGAAATACAGGTGAGTTAAAGTATAAGTAAGCATATTGAAAAAATGGGGTTCTAAAAATCGCCATAAAAGCGCCAAAGGAGATTACATCTGAGTCTCCTTCATATATGGCACATTTACCCACTAAAGCTTTGCTTCCGTTTCGCGCACAAATCACTATATCATTTCTTTTTAAGTACTGGTTCTCACGGATTTGGCATTTCACCTTAACTAAATCGGCATAATCCATCTTGCCCTTAATAATATTGCTTGATCGTATAACGATTGTACCATCTTCTGCTACATCCTGTGGGTGGTATGTCAACCCAATGTTAGTTGTTCCTATATCGGAAAGACGGCACCATACCCATGAATCAGGTATTTCATATGGGATTTCTTGGGCGGAAATATCATTTTCAAATGGATGATTGTTTAGCGAGCCGGATAAGGATTCAACTAACTGATGTGCTGGAGTATCCGATGAATTCTGTTCTACCAGTTTTCCGGTCAACGCAAGTGAAAGAATTTTCTTTCTTATTTCTTGGGTATCTATCACAGCTCCATCCCTCCCAAGAGAGATTTCAGCTTTTCCACGGCGGCGGCGATGCCGTCGGATTCCTGTTGCATTTCGGCCAGGATTTCATCCACGGAGCGGTCATCCTCCTCGGTGAAGTCGATCCATTTGAAGTTCAAATCCTCCCGGGCGGCGACCTCCTGGGCGGAGAAGCAGCGCCAGCGGCCGTTGGGGTTGGTTTCCGGGTCATAGGTGGGCTGACGGTCCTGCTGATGCCCGGCGCAGTAGCAATCCACAAACTCCTGCAAATGCGCCCGGGCCATGGGCTTGGTGGCCATGGTGTGCTTGACGCCGGTGCGGTAATCATAGACCCAAATATCCTGCGTGGGCTCGCCCTTATCGAAGAACAGCACGTTGGTTTTCACGCCGTTGGCGTAGAAAATGCCGGTGGGAAGACGCAGGATGGTGTGCAGGTTGTAATCCTTCATCAGCTTGTCCCGCACCTGCTTGGTGGTGCCTGCGTCGGTGAGCACGCTGTCGGGCAGCACCACGCCCACGCGCCCGCCGGTGCGCACAATGGACATGATGTGCTGCAGGAAGTTCACCTGGTTGTCGCTGGTCTTGATGAATTCCGGGCGGTTGGCGGATACCTCCACGCTGCCCTGGGGCCGAGTGCCGAAAGGAGGATTGGTCAGCACCACCTGATACAGATGATCGGAGGTGTCCAGCAGGGAATCCTGATACACGATAGGGCTTTTTTTCACGCCGATGTCGTGCAGGTACAGGTTCATGGAGGCCAGGGTGACCACCAGGGAGGTGTTGTCCGCGCCGAAGAGGGCGTTGTTTTTCAGGAACTTCTGCTTTTCCACGTCCTTGCTCTGCCTGCGCATGTGCTCATAGGCCGCCAGCAAAAAGCCGCCGGTGCCGCAGCAGGGATCTAACAAGACGCTATCTTTGATACAATGTGCTTTTCCAGAATATGTACTCCGATACCCGTAGAAAGCCTTATTCTGCGGGCTTTTCTGCATTTCAAAAGGCACAAACCGGCCTGCGAAATACGGCTGATATACTCTTGCTGTCGCTGTACTCATTCCGGCTGTGCCTCCTTTCCGAAACCCCTAAATGGCAATCCTTAAAAAGTATAGGTATCCTTAAATTGTGTAGGAAACCTTAAAAGGTTCAATTCCCAGAACCGTTTCTTATCACCCTGATGGAGCCGTCATCTGCGATTTCAAAGACGGAAACATCTCCAAGCAAGTGCCCGTGTACCCTGACATAATACTCTGCGAGCGTTTCTGATTTTCCCTTAAACACTGCTCGCTTCATACATAGGAGCTTCTGTGTCTCGGCAGGTAAAAAGCCGAAATAGAAGACCGCCTCATCCAATCCCATCAGTTTTGCGCTGGGAACATTCCCTGAGTCCGTCCATGTATAGCATTTGCACTCAGCAACAATAGACCTGTCGCTATTGGCGAGATCAAATTTATGATCCTTGGGCGGTCTACCAATAGGTATAGCCGCTTCCTGTTCAAAAGATGTATGATATTTTTCTTTGAGAATAACCTGCACGGCTTCCTGAAACTTACGGCCTACATGCGGATTCTCTGAATTTAGGTTTGCCATATGTACTCACTTGCCTTTCGTGGATTGCTGCAAAAACATATGTCATTCTGCATTACAGCCTCCCGCTCACCCACTTAATCATCTTGATACTCGGCAAGAGCATCTGTGTCAATTGCCTTTATCTCGAAAGTTTTTCGAGTGGTTACGCAAAAGTTGTGCTCAATCATCAAGTTTGCAAGTCGCTCGCCATCAACAAGAATTATGTGATGTGTATTTGCGTATTCCTTCGCTTTCTGAGAAAACCTCGCTGTCGTAACAAAAAGACCATCACCATGTTTCCCTGCAATCGCTCCGACGAAGCTCTGGATCTCTGGCTGGCCAACAACCCTCTGAGGTGCCCATTTTTTCGCCTGCATATAAATCAAAGAAAAGCCGAGTTTATCCTCCATGATGACGCCATCAATCCCATCGTCACCAGAAGCAGCCGTCGCATGGCTCCCGTATGCCACTGTTCCGTATCCCATCCGAGATAGTAGATCGACAACAAGTTTCTCAAATGTATATGCCTTAATCTTTAGAACCTCACTCAGCAAATCAGAAGCGAGACTTGCATTGATTTTCTTGTAAGCATCCTCAAGCTGGTCGTCCGGTGTTAGATCGTCCAGATTCCGAGACGACGCAGCAGAAGCATCATATGATGTTCCCGTTGCCGACTCAAACTCTATGAAAGACGGAAATCTCTCCAGATACTTCGTATCTATTTTTTCTGGATCTTCCGCTATAACCTGTTTCCCGGCTTCTGTTATCACGATGGTCGCACGAGCAGGGCTTTCAAGAAGTCCGGCCTTCTTTAGATATGTTTTCGCCCAGCCTACCCTATTCCTAAATACTGTCTGTCTTCCGCTGGGGAGCATTTCCGAAATGTCCTCTGTGGACAAGTTCAGCTGCTGTGCTAACACGGCAGCAATATCTGTTATTTTGTAAACCTCACCGTCATTTATCGCTGCCAGCAAAGGCTTCATAAGTTCATCAAATTTTGGTACTGCCATTGTTAGATCTCCTTCACACATTCAATTTCATAGTTTTCTGTGGCCGTTGATGGAAAGCCAGCCATCACAGTTTCATTGCTAATCATGTCGTAATTATTGTCATTTCAGCAGCTCAGTCGTATAATAGATATGCTATAAAAATATTACGGAGGTCAGGTGCTATGTTTAATTCCAACGACAAAGAACCAAAAATCCAGTCAAGTGGCTATAACGGAAGCGAGCCTACAAGGATCTGTCCCCACTGCGGACAGGAAAAACCGCTCAGCGATTTCGGCTTCCGGCAGATGGGTAATGGCGAAGTCAGGAACCAGTCATGGTGCAAAGAGTGCCGTGCAAATTCCTAAGCGCATCCATCGTATATCTGTTATTCACGAAAGGGCATGTTTAATTACATGCCTCTTTTTTATTTGAACAACGACGAAAAGACCCCTTGTTCCATATCGGAAATGTTATAAAGATGCTCTAAAACATTAAACGTCTCCTCCAAGTTCCTACGCGCACTTCGCCAGCCACCTCCATCAGTGACCCATACGAATTCTACATTCGGTATTCCTTTTGTCTCTTCAGCGATCATCTTATAACTCCGAGCAGTTTCATTGAGCTTAGAGCCGCCACCAGAATAAAAGTTTGTCTCTATAACAAATATCGTCGAGCTTGTTTTTACAACGAAGTCCCAACGCTTCGTCGACGTACCCTCTGCTGATATAGCAGACAGATCAACATTCCACTTGTTTTCGATGTCCGTCAAGTACATCTCTTTGTAATACTCTGACCCGGTCTTCTTGATGAAGCCCTCAACCAGATCTTCCATCTGATGCCCGCCACGGTTTTTTCTACCGTTGCTATCAAGGCCGGTCTCAATTCCCAAGCAGTAATCAACAAGATTATTTATGATGTGCTCTCCAATAAGAGACAGCAAGCCGGTCTTTTTCATAAAAATAATGTACTGTTCAACAGAGCAATTCATCTTTGAAAAATCATATATAAACGCGCCTTCCTCGTCCTGCGCGTAGATCTCGTTGTAACGAACAGCGAGGAGTGTGGGAATGCAGTGAAGTATTTCAGGATACTTCTTAAGGAGTTCCTTAAAATCCTGCTCTACATTCCTTGAGCCGATCAGTGAATTCATAATATTCAGTTCAACTTTTATGGCATCGACATTAGCATAGACCTTCTCAAAATCAACATAATAATTGTACCCATTGATGCTCGGCCTCATCTTATCAAGCCACTCATTAAAATTTCTCATTCTTCCGTCTCCTTCTGTAACCTTCTAACCGACAGGTCTATATATTCCTGCTCATTGTCGATACCGATATATGTTCGCTTCAGTCGTTTTGCTGCCACACCAGTCGATGAGCTTCCGCAAAACGGGTCTAAAATCAAATCGCCCTCTACGGTTGATGCCTCTATAATTCGTTCAAGAATGTATAAAGGCTTCTGCGTAGGATGCTTCCCCTCAGCTTTCTCTTTCTGCGGAGTAAGAGCACCTGTCCAGACATCCTTCATTTGCTTCCCGCCGTTTTGCTCCTTCATAAGCTCATAATTGAAAAAGTGCTTCGCTTTCTTTTCATCCTTCTGAGCCCACAGAATGGTTTCCGTGCTGTGAGTAAAACATCTGCAGGCGAGGTTTGGCGGCGGATTAGTTTTCTGCCATGTAATGTTATTGATGATCTTGAATCCTTCCTGTTCCAGCGCCATCCCGATGCTGTAAATGTTGTGCAGCGTTCCGCTAATCCAGACGGTTCCATTTTTAGTGAGCACTTTTTTGCAAAGCCGAATCCAAGCTCTGTTGAACTCATGCTTTTCATCTACCGAGGATACCTTGTCCCAGTCACCCTTATTTACTGAAACCATTCTTCCAGCGTGGCATGTAATGCCATCATTGCTTAAGAAATAGGGTGGATCGGCAAACACCATATCTACTGATTCCGGCTCAAGTTTTTCAAGGACTGAAAATGAATCGCCCAGAAACAGCATGGCATCATCTGTTTTATAGTACGGAGACAGATCGCCCATATCTATCTTCTTCATTTTGGCCGTGCCTCCTTAATAATTTGTCACGATTACTTCTTTGCCAGTCCTCTTTGATGCCACACTATTGATTCCTCTTCGTACATCAACGCTCTCGATTTGATAGCCCTCGTACAGCTCGTGTACAAGCGGGACATCATGATTACTAAGAAGCAACTTCACACCAAGGCTATCAAGTCTTCTAAACAAAGCAGCCAGCCGTTTATGATCTTCAAGAGTGAAGCCGTCCTTAGTATAATCCGTAAAGTTTGCCGTTTCACTTACTGGAACATAAGGTGAATCGAAATAAACAAAATCACCGGCCTGCACATCCTCGCAGGCTTTTTCAAAATCTCCCTCGCGGATTTCAACCGCACATCTTTGTAGATACGCACCGATATTCCGGAGATTGTCCGCTTCAATGGAAACGCCATTCACTTTGTTGTTATAGGGTACATTGAACAGGCCTTTTGAATTAACCCGATATAGCCCGTTGAAGCAATGCTTGTTTACCCAAATCATTAAGGCTGCGCACTCAGCATCCAACTCTTGTGCTTGAATTTTTTTGTTGTAATGATCCCGCACAAGATAGTAGCGTTCCTTATCGCACGCCACCTTGTCCAGCTCGTCTACAGCAGCAATGACAGCCTCTGGATTTACTTTAAGCTGCCGGTAAACATTAAGCAGCTGTCCATTCGTATCATTGATGACAGCATTCTCTGGCTGCACGTCAAGAAGCAACGCACCACCACCAATAAAAGGCTCATAGTACCTGTTGTAAGTGTCTGGCATCCGGGACTCAAGTCGCTCAAGAAGCTGGCGTTTTCCTCCCGCCCATTTGACGAATGGCTCGGTCTTAAAATTCATGTGTTTTTCCTCCTGATTGTTCAATAGAGTCATAGTATAGATGCCATAACTCTCGGTACACATCAAGCCCCATATCCTAAATAATATGAAAACCTTTTGTGTCTGAGCGAGTTTAATACAGGCCGCTCATCCTTCTAATATCATACACGAACTGCTTCTGGAAATAGAATGCGTGGTTCTTGTTGGAAACATATCTCCCATACACATTGGAGTAAATCGGATGGTAGTTTCCTGAGCTATCTCTGGCATCCTTACTGCGCACTTGAATGTGCGTTCCGTTAGAAGTATGTATAAACCCGTCGGGACTGTGCTCAATATGATCCCGGAGCTGCTTGCATATTGAATAATAGTCGTTGCGCCATATCTCTCTTAGGCCAGCAAATTCAGGCTTACGCAGGTCAATATGAATACTGGGCAAGAACATCCAGTTTTCCGGACTCCCATCTTTGCAAACTGGCACATATAAGATGTTGCTGATTTTTTCGTAAAGATGTGTTTCTTCAAACGGACGCTGCTCGATCAGTTCATCAATGACGCTGCTTATCTGTGTGATAAAGACAGTCTCCCTCGGATTTCCAGTAGCATCGCACTTATTCGTCTTCAACTCGCCGTCCTCAAAATCCAAGTTTGTGCTCGACAAATGCATGCCAAGAGAAAGCTCCAGAAGTTGTCCGGTCTTACCCTTGTTAATAATTATCATCTGCATATCAGACGGAGAAAAAAGATCCTTAAATCTCGTACCTGAAAGCTGATTAAACCGTCTATTTGCCTCTTCCAAACGCATTATAGATTCCTCCTTTTTCGGTTCCATGAAATAGTTAGTAGCATCTTATTCTGCCGGTGGAACAAGCCCCCACGTCATGTTTCTTCCAGAGTAATTCCAGTATCGAATGTCCTGCTCGATGAAGAGCCATTTGATGGCTTTTAGAATATGGTCAACAGCAAGGCCACCTTCAAAAGTAAATCCCTGCATCTCCTCATCAGAAACATCGTGGCAATCAAAAACCTTTCGCAGCAAAGCGTACAGGCGCTTATATTCTGTAGGATTCTGCGCCTTCTTTATTTGGAGATCTGCTCCGAGGTCTTCGTGCTTTGGATAGTTCCTTGCCCGGTGTCCCGGCTCCGCATAATTTGCGTTTTCAACGCACACAAGAAAATCAAAGCCGTTATGTAAGTTAGCCGGTCTCTGTAGATAAACGCGATCTCCACTTGCCAGAGTCTCTACATAATAAATGTATCTTGATGCACCATCGCCGTTCCCTGTACCCGGAGTCTCCTCAGACAGCTTATTGACCACGCGCATTCGGACTTCATTTCTTGTTCCTTCATTTGAAAATGTGTAATCAATATAATTTCGAGCCATAACATTAAAACCCCCGTTCTTCACAAAGACGTGCGATATCTCTCCATCCCATTCCACGCATAAAATTGGCGGCCTCCCGCACAGTGGCACCCTCAAAAAGAAGTTTGTGGATACCGAGCCTCTTTATTCTCTTGCCAAGTCGCGTATACTTTTTCTGTTCTTCAGCAATCATCGCCATATATAAAATGGAGAGTATCTTTTCTACCTCTAAAGAATCCGCGCCATACTTACTTGAAACATCTGTAATTGCATCAAAAACCGAGTCATCAACGCTTTTCCCAGTCATCTCATACACAGTGACATAATCCGCATAAACAGTCTGAGCACCAAACTCGTCGGCCAGATCTTGTATTTGCGAAAAATAGTCAACATCCCTCGGAGGCTTTCGAGAGCCGCTCGGCTCTGTGAGATAGACACACCAGTCATCAAACGAGCCTCGATCATACTCCAAGAAAGCACCGTCTCTAAATCTTTGAATGATTTGTCCCATGACCAGTACCTCCAAAACAATGAATTCTACTACATTTCTTCTTCGCAATCAGAAAAATACTTAATTGGTATGCCTCGTTCTTCAGCGAAGCTAATCTCCTTTGACATCCCTTGCGATATTTCTTCTCCAAACACCCAAAGCTCATCGCACATAGCTAATTGCTCTAATCCAAGTCTAATACCCAAATCGCGCTCGTCCGGATCTTCCTCCTTAAGGAACTGCGGAAACAGTAAATGAGGCGCAATCGGGCTAACCCCCATCAAGGCTGCTTTACGTGCATGCTTCTGTGCTTTTTTTACATTCTTTTCTATATCCCCTCTGAAGGGACTACATATAAAAACTCTCATAGTTCCTCTTTTTTATCCTTGTGTACCCGCCCAGTCGGACGCGGGATTCACTATTCATCAAACAGCTCCGGCATATTGTTATGTACTGTCTTTGCCTCTTCCTTCACGGAAACCCGCTCACATTGAAGCAAGGAAAGCGATACCTTTACTCCCTCGTCAGTTCTTATGATGTACATATCCTCGTGCTTCTGAATGTATGTCGCCGTTTCCGGAGAGAAGCCGTTCTTCTGAAGCAGGATACATATCTTATTCGTGGTTCCGTATTCCACATACTCGTACCAGTCGTTCGGCAAGAAATCACGATGGTGATATTTCTTAAGCTCCGTCGAAAAACGCATGAAGTAATTCGACAGCCGAAACAGAATGATATCATTTACGTTATTAAGCGTATCCTCGATCACTTTGTTTCTGTGTTCTTCGCTGTCATCGAAGGGCTTTGACTCACCGTTGATATAAATGTTCTTCCCTTGCTTATACGATATGGCCTGATCGATCATGTATTTGATTCCATTACCGGTAAGCCATTGAGTAAGCAACGTGGCATAAAATCTTAAGTTTGAATGCTTCCCATCCTTATTTACTCGTCCCAGCGTACTGCCTTCGTAGGTTTCCCAGTCGAATGCATCACAAAGCCCTTCAAGGAACTGTAGTGTCGGCTGGAATCCCACATAGCCATAGATGTTCACCCTTGGATAATCCAGCCCGTTCTCAATAGCCGCTACTACTTTATCAATCTGATCCACAGAAACATTGATGTCATCGTCCGGTTCATTTTTCCTACCAGTAAACATCTCCTTTATAAGCACGGGATCGCTCGCAGTCATTTTTTCCTCAAACTCCCTGCGAACCCGGCCTCTGCGGTCAAGCATGATCTCCCGAAGAAGAATGTTTGCGGCCTTGCGCATTAACGAAAACTGCTCAATCGTCTGGTCGCTCAGTTTCTCAAGTTTTGTCTTGCCCTGACGCAGACAATCAAGGACATATTCCTTTTCTCTATCGCTTATAGATACAATCGAAAGCGTCTGTGCTTCGACTTCTTTCTTCAACAGAGTCACATAATTTTCCGGCTTAGTCTTATCATCATCTGCAAGACAAACCAGAAAAACATTCCCATAAAGCGTATACTGAATTCTTCCTACCCGTCCGATCAAGTTACGAAACTCGACTGCCGACATTGGATACGACCCATTTTTGTGATCCGTAATAAACAGATTATCTGCAGGAAGATTTACGCCCTCCAGCAGCGTACTGGTGCAGAAAATGGTATGAATACCTCCGTCGCGCTTCCGAAAGAGTTCTTCTATACGCAACCGGATACTCGTCGGCAGATAGCCAACATGGTATGCGACACCTTTTTCAACAGTACCCGCAAGATAATAATCCTCATGCACCTGCTCTCGTATTTCCTCTGCAAGAGCAATCAGGTCGGGATCGTTCAACGGCTGCAGTGTTTCAGCATAGTCGCGGGCAAACTTTACGACCTTCGCCTTTGCATTACAATAAATCAGATTTTTCTTTCCTTCGCCAAGCTCAGTAATGAACGACTGAAAGTCACGGTCTGGCTCAAAGGAATGAAGCACATGCAGTTCTTCCGTGAGGCCGTTATAATAACCAAGTTTCCTCTCCTGCAAATCTATCAAGAACTTTTCCTGACTGACCGGAGTAAATAACGAGGTCATCTCAGACCGATCTCCCTGAATCCCGTTCGGAATTAACTCCAGATAGATATCCGGATTGGGGATGTGCGGAGACGCAAATATCATGTGAGGTCGCGTTTCTGAGCGATTCAGCATTCCGACTACTTGATAGTAGAATGCGCTGCGACCTTCTTTCTCTGAAATATTCTGTGCCTCATCTATAAACAGGTAGTGAATCGGTATATCCTTAAACCCGATCAGCTGATACATCATTCGTTCAGGAGTCATAACAAAAACATATCTGTGCTCGTTCTTCTCCTGAAGGATCATAGCTCCTGCCGATGTGATAATCCTGTAATCGTGCTGCCGCAGAAGCTCGCCGAGATTGTCGGCAATTTCCTTTGACACCTCGTTTATCAAAGCCTTTGTAGGTACAAGAATTGCGAAGTTACAATCCGGGCTTTTTCTAATTCGCTCCCGGATGAATGTTCTCATTACAAAGGACTTACCCATCGATGTCGGCCCGGAATAACTAAAATACTCATCCTCGGTCATGTGGTCGTATACGGCCTTTTGTGATCTTAGGAAATAGCCGGTCTTCTGAGATGGAATCCGCAGGTAGTCTCTGTTTACTTCATCTGACAAACGGTCAAAAACATTATTCTCCTGAAAATCAGGGACGCTATGCTGAAGGCCGAGATAGTTACTTGTACTCGAAAGCACCGAACCCATAACATACTGAATCTCCTCATCATTAGGATTCAGCATATCCAAAAGCGTAATAATCTCCTGTGCCAGAGAACGATGGCGCTCGGACTGCTCTGTGTTGACGGACTTTGAAAGCAGGTCGGCAAACCTCAAGGCATCCTCCGTACTGACTGCCTTCGGTGCTGTATCGTTAATACAAAATAGCCGGAGGAAGTCATTATGCAGCAACGCATCGTATATTTCGTTGAGGTATTCGTTCTTCTCTAAGCCGGTGAATATTGCATATCCAAGCGTGCCAGTAGTGTCATTCATTTAATCCACACCTCCCAGCAACAACTCGTCCATTATCTGCTTCTTATCCTCTTCCGCGTTATTGAACGGCAGGAAGTAGAAATAATATGAATGCATGCCAAGTTTAAGGTCAGCGACCTTTTTCTCGATATAGGGAATTGCCGCCTTAATATCGGCTTCCATCTGCGTCATGCATTTCGCTCTAAAAGCGTCGTTATCGTCGGCCTCAGCATCAATCGTATAACCAATAAAAACGCCAAAAGCCATATCGGGCGCTGTCTGTCTTGTTTTACTCGGCACGAGTATCTGACGAAGCCGCTCCGTAGTTTCATCATCGTATGTATGATTAAACAGAGTGCTATCGACCATCTGGCGCTCTCTTACCCGCCTGTTTTTTATGGCAGCGAGCACTTCAAACGCACTGTCGATGGCGCTCGTGATATTTCCATTTATACACGACGCTCCAAAAACCAACTGGTAGCTGATCTCGCCATTCACTTTTCTCTTAAGCAAATGGACACAATCGCTCTTGCTGCTGAACTGGCTGGCCGTCGTACTTATTTCTACCTTGCTAAGCAGCTTAGGCGCGTGCAATCCATCTTCCAGAAATGCAAACAGCAGCATTTCGCCGAGTTCGTTTCCGGTACCTTTTTCATCAGGCTTTCCATTGGCCTTCATCAGACGCAGGGCTTTTGCTCCCATGCTCCTGATCTTTTTCTTATCCTCGAACGCCTTCATCTGCGTCCGGGAATAAACATACATTCCCACGCTATCAAAAAGATATTCGTTCAGCGCCATATAATCAAAGGCGGAGTCTGAAATATCCAAATAGTACAGGTTCAGGCCACTCTTATTCTTCAGATCAAGGTCATCGTCGCATTGAACTTTACGAAATACGGCATCAAAATCGCTGTCTTTCAATGTCCGGTCAAGCTCTACCGGCTCAATTATCGTGTCAGGCTCCAGCTTTATCGAAGCCCGCTGTGCTTCAAAGCCTTCTACAAAGGACTTATCAACAAGGTCAATTGTGTCTTTGCCACTCTTGTTCTCTACAGCAATCGCCGTATATAGAAAGATGTTTGCAAGAAAGTCCGCCGGATCGAATGCCGTCGCCGATTCTAAGGCAGACCGCTTCATCCGGCCAATTTCTGCGTCGGGCTCCGTCACACTGGACAGAGCGATACTGCGCAACGCAAGAACACCAAGAGGGAGCTTATCTGCATCAAGTAAGGGAAGCACAAACTTTGTCATCCCTTTCGATACTTTTGAAAAAGCAATCTCCTTAGCCGGTTCCACTATGTTTTCGGGAGAAAGATTGTAGTCGCAAGAAATTAGATGGCTGACCGTGCCATCGTCTGTCTCTAATATACCCCCATAATACTCATCAATCGTTTTTGCCACTGCTCCACAGAGGGTCTTGTTGTAGACTTTCGGCTTGGAGCATATTTTAAGTACCTTGATGAGCGCTGCAAAACAAAGCGTCACAGACAAGTCCCTCCTCTCGGAATCAGTTTCCTTCATTCACATAATCGACGATATCTCCGATATTGCATTCCAGCTCTGCGCAGATTCGTCCAAGAACATCCATACTCACAGCTTCGCCTTTTCCCATCTTTGCTATCGTGGAAGATGTGATCTTTGTCTTTGCCATGAGGTCTTTTTTCAGCATGCCCTTATCTATCAGCAGTTTCCATAGCTTGTTGTAGCTGTAGCTCATGCCCGTTCCTCCTAAAAACGCACCTTGTAAGGTGAAGTGTACCTGTAAATTTCAGACGATATTTTATTATATCACAGATTTGTGTAAATTTCAATCCCACCTTTGACTTTTCCGCACTTAGCCTTGGAGAAGTTAAAGGTGGGATTTTTGTTCTTGCCGTACAAGTCAAATCCAAGTTTCCTACAAGTCCGCTCCATGTAATCCCAAGTCCAAATCTACGAAAATAAAGACAGGCTGATAAATCCGCTGGCCACGGATTTTCCAGTGAAGCCTAAGAGACCACCAGCACCTACTGGAAAGGGAGCTGCGAGGAAGGAGGCAAAAGATGACAACCAGCGAAAAAGACAGCTACATCACAAGCATTGAAGAATCAGCGTCTATTATCAGCTCCCAAGTAGGATCGGCTGTGGTCGACTCTGTTTTTCAGAAACACGGCGCTCACAGCGTCGAAGACCTGAATCCGTGTGATCTGCCGGACGTATTCAGCGAGTTATACGCCATCGAAGCGGATCTCAGATAAAGGTCACCGCCCTGAGCAAGGCATTAAAAGGCTCACCGCTACGGACGCTCACCCGGCATGCAGAGTGGCTCGAACGGCCATAGCGGTCACAAGTAAATAAACCCAATCTACGAGCGTGATTGGCAACTGAAACGGATTTATTTCCCGTTCCGGTCGGCCTTTCACGCTCTTTTTTCATGAAGCCTCCGGTTCGGGAATCACTCGAAACTTGGAGGTTTCATTATGAAAAAGAATGACAACGAGAGTAAACAGAAGACCTATTTCATCTACGTTCGCAGCACCGGCGCGAAGGTGCCGGTCACCAAGGCGCAGCACGACTCCTTCTATAAGGAAGCCGACCGCATCCGCCACAAGGAGCAGGATCACGGGCGCTGCATGTGTCCATACCGTTATATATGGAAGTGCGACGGCGACTGCATCGGCTGCGAGTACCACGCTACGGGCGACACATCTTCTCTGGATCAGCCTCTCCCTGACGGCAACGGTACCATCGGCGATTATATCCCTGATACCCGCAAGCCTATGGACGAGGTCATCGCAGACCGCATGCTGCTGGAGCAGCTCTTTTCCCGTCTGCGTGAGCTTGACCCAGAGGCCGATACCATCATTCAGCTTTGGAAGGATCATCCGGAGGGCATCTCCGACCGTGCCATCGCCAGAGAGCTCGGTCGCCCGCAGAAGACTTTCGCTGATCAGATGAAGAAGTACCGCACCGACCTTCGCAGGATTACCGGCGACAAGTAATACCCAGACCACGAACCACAGCTTTCCGGTCACTGCCCCACTTCGGGATGGTGGCCGGAAAACTTTTTTATAAATTCCTCCGCTCAAATCGACAGTTCATCTCCAGTGGAAGGTGAAGGACAGAGACAAAGCCTTCAGAAAGCGAGGTGAACATGATGTACCGCAGTTACGCAGACACCGGCGGCAACGTGGCCGAGGAGATCAAGCTCCTAAATACCATCAGCCACGTATCCGCCAGACTGGCAAGGAACCTCTCAATCCTTGCCGCAAGCAAATCCGAGGAAGGAGGAAAAACGAATGTCAAAGATGGCAGAAATGGCACAGACCATCGAAGAACTCAGAAGCGCTGCTGCTTCTATTAATGCCGCAGCCGACTGGCTCTACCAGCAGTTTTCCGGCGACAAGGCGACGGCTCCCGAAGCACCTGCCAAGGCCAAGAAGGAAAAGCCGAAGCTGGAAATCAAGCTGGAGGACGTAAGAGCCGTCCTTGCCGAAAAGTCCCGCGCCGGTCATACCACAGAGGTACGCTCCCTGCTCCAGAAGTATGGTGCCGAAAAGCTCTCGGCTGTTGACCCGGCAAACTACGAAGCCTTGATGAAGGACGCGGAGGTGATCGGCAATGGCAGCTAAAGCACACGCGATCCTGTCGGCTTCAAGCTCTGACCGCTGGCTCCACTGCCCGCCGTCGGCAAGGCTCTGTGAATCCTACGAGGATAAAGGAAGCGACTACGCTGCAGAAGGCACCGACGCTCATGCGCTTGGCGAGTTCAAGTTAAAGACCGCGCTGGGACTACCTGCGGAAGACCCGACCGAAAGCCTCAAGTGGTATTCCGAGGAGATGGAAGACTGCACCAGCGGCTATGCCGAATATGTGCTGGAGCAGGTCGAGGCCGCCAAGGAAACCTGCGCTGATCCGGTCGTCCTGATCGAGCAGCGCGTAGACTTCTCCCGCTGGGTAGAACAGGGCTTCGGCACCGCCGACTGCATAATCATCGCAGACGGCACGCTCCGTGTGATCGACTACAAGCACGGTCTTGGCGTCTTAGTCTCCGCAGAGGGAAATCCGCAGATGCAGTGTTACAGCCTTGGCGCTTTGGAGCTTTTCGATGCGCTTTACGACATCGACAAGGTTTCCATGACCATCTATCAGCCGAGACGCCAGAATGTAAGCACCTACGAGATCAGCAAGGAAGATTTGTACCGCTGGGCGGATGAAGTCCTAAAGCCCACCGCAGAGCTGGCCTTTGCCGGTGACGGGAACTTCCTGTGCGGCGAATGGTGCGGCTTCTGTAAGGCCAAGAATGAGTGCCGCGCCAGAGCCGAAGCAAACTTAAAGCTCGCGCAGCACGACTTCAAGCTCCCGCCTCTGCTCACAGATACGGAGATCGAGGTCATTCTCGGAAAAGTGGACGAGCTGGTCAGCTGGGCTTCCGACATCAAGGAATACGCTCTCCAGCAGGCGCTCTCCGGGAAGGAATGGTCAGGCTTCAAGCTCGTCGAGGGCAGAGCCAACCGCAGGTACAACAACGAGGCCGCAGTTATTGATGCGGTCGAGAAAGCGGGCTTTGACCCGTATGAGAAGAAGCTGCTCGGCATCACCGCCATGCAGAAGCTCCTCGGCAAGTCTCGCTTTGATGAACTCCTGACGGCCTACATCGAAAAGCCGCAGGGCAAACCCACTCTTGTGCCGGAGTCTGACAAGCGTCCGGCCATGAATACAGCAAAAAATGATTTTATGGAGGAAAACGACAATGAGTAAGAATGTAAAAATCAGCAATCCCATGAAGGTTATCACCGGTGTTGACACCCGCTGGAGCTACGCAAACGTCTGGGAGCCCAAGTCCGTGAACGGCGGCACACCCAAGTACAGCGTGAGCCTCATCATCCCGAAGTCCGACACCAAGACCATCGCCAAGATCAAGGCCGCCATCGAAGCTGCCTACAAGGAGGGCGAGGCCAAGCTCAAGGGCAACGGCAAGTCCGTACCGGCTCTTTCCGTTCTGAAGACTCCTCTTCGTGACGGAGATGCAGAGCGCCCGGACGACGAAGCCTACAAGAACTCCTACTTCGTTAATGCCAACGCCACCTCTGCTCCCGGCATCGTGGACGCAGACCTGAACCCGATCCTGACCCGCTCCGAGGTGTACTCCGGTGTGTACGGCAGAGCCAGCATCACGTTTTACGCCTTCAACTCTTCCGGAAACAAGGGAATCGCCTGCGGGCTCAATAACCTGCAGAAGATCCGTGACGGTGAGCCTCTCGGCGGCAAGGCCAGCGCAGAGTCTGACTTCGCTACCGATGACGACGAAGATTTCCTGAACTGATGGAGGTGCGGCTATGACAGTGACAACTTTACAGACAATCCTGCTTACTGCGCTGATCGCCATCTGGCTGATCTTCAGCATCGTGATCCTGATCTCGTCCATCCAGAACTTTTTCAACGACCGCAAGCGTGAAAAGCGCGAAGAGGAATCTGCCGCCCGCGACCTCAAGTATCATGAGGAACGCATGCAGCGTGAGAAGGAACAGGCCGAACATGAACGCGAGTATCACGAGAAGCGCATGAAGTCCTTGGAGTAAAACGAAAGCGGCAGGCGGCTTAGGAGCGATCTTAGGCCGCCTGTTTGAATTGAGGTGATCCGATTGAAAAACATCAGTATAGATATAGAAACCTTCTCCGACATCGACCTGAACAAGTGCGGCGTTTACAAATACGCGGAGTCTCCGAACTTTGAAATCCTGCTGTTCGGTTATGCGGTCGATGGCGACAAGGTGCAGGTCATTGACCTTGCACAGGGAGAACACATCCCGCAGGAAATCATCGATGCCCTGACAGACGACGATGTGACAAAGTGGGCTTTCAACGCAAACTTTGAACGAGTCTGCCTGTCCCGGTATCTTTCCGATCTTGGCGTGAGCCTTGATCCATTCCATGATAACCACCCTCTCTCCACGGAGTGCGCCCGGTTCTTAAATCCGGAAGGCTGGAAGTGCTCTATGGTCTGGGCGGCCACGATGGGACTGCCGCTTTCCCTTAAAGGCGTCGGTCAGGTGTTGAAGCTCGAAGATCAGAAGATGGACGAGGGCAAAGCGCTCATCAAATACTTCTCCGTGCCCTGCGCTGCGACAAAAGCCAACGGAGGCCGCACCCGTAACATGCCCTTCCATGATCCTGAGAAGTGGGAAACCTTCAAGGCATATAACCAGAGGGACGTCGAGGTTGAGATGGCGATCCAGCAGCGCCTTACCAATTTCCCGGTACCAGACTTTGTCTGGGATGAATATCGCATCGATCAGGAAATCAACGACAGAGGCGTTCGGCTCGACATGGATCTGGTGAAGGAAGCCATCGAGATGGATACTCGCTCCCGGACAGAGCTGACCACGGCCATGAAGGATATTACGGAGCTCGACAATCCCAACTCCGTCCAGCAAATGAAACAGTGGCTCTCTGACAACGGCCTCGAAACCGACAGCCTCGGTAAAAAGGTCGTGGCCGAACTCATAAAGACTGCTCCCTCAGAGCTTCAGACCGTTCTGGAGCTCCGCCAGCAGCTTGCCAAATCCTCCGTCAAGAAATATCAGACGATGGAACGGGCAGTCTGCGATGATGGCCGGGCTCGCGGCATGTTCATGTTTTACGGAGCCAACCGCACCGGTCGATGGGCAGGCAGGCTCATCCAATTACAAAACCTCCCGCAGAACCATCTGGAGGATCTGGCCGATGCCCGCGCCCTTGTAAAATCCGGAGACTTTGATGCCGTGAAGCTCCTGTATGAAGATGTGCCGGACACGCTCTCGCAGCTCATCCGGACAGCATTTATTCCGAAAGACGGCACGCAGCTTTATGTTTCGGACTTTTCTGCTATCGAAGCCCGTGTGATCGCTTGGTATGCCGGTGAGATGTGGCGGCAGAAGGTCTTTGCAGACGGCGGCGACATCTACTGCGCCAGCGCGTCCCAGATGTTTCATGTCCCGGTTGAGAAGCACGGCGTCAACGGCCACCTGCGGCAAAAAGGCAAGATCGCAGAACTCGCGCTCGGCTAGGGCGGCTCTGTCGGTGCCTTAAAGGCGATGGGCGCTATCGAGATGGGCTTGTCCGAAGACGAGCTTCCTCCTCTGGTAGATGCTTGGCGGCAGACCAATCCGCACATCGTAAAATTCTGGTGGGATGTCGACCGGGCGGTCATGGAGGCCGTAAAGCATAAGCACACGACCTCGTCCTACGGGCTGACCTTTTCCTGCCGCTCCGGGATGCTCTTTATCACGCTGCCCTCCGGCAGAAACCTCGCCTATGTGAAGCCGAAGGTCGGCACAAACAAATTCGGCGGAGAGTGTATCACCTATGAAGGCGTCGGAGCCACGAAAAAGTGGGAACGGCTCGACTCATACGGCCCGAAATTTGTGGAAAACATCGTGCAGGCCACCTCCCGCGACATTCTCTGTTATGCCATGAAGACGCTCAAAAACTGCGAAATTGTCATGCATATCCACGACGAGCTTGTCATTGAAGCTGATCCTCGCATGTCCCTTGACGTTCTCTGTGAACAGATGGGCAGGACTCCGCCTTGGGCTCGCGGCTTGCAGCTTCGGGCAGACGGGTACACCACGCCCTTCTACAAAAAAGATTAAATATCGTCCGCTCAAATCAGGCGTTCATCTCCAGTGGAAATTAGAGGTGGACGCCTTTTAAGTCTGCCCGGAAAGGAGGACTCAAGGTTTGAGTAACGATTATCGAAACAGTGAAGGCTATCCTGACCCGACTGCCGGTGAGGCGATCTGTCGGATTGCCGCCAATGAGAAGCAGTTCCTGCGTGCCTTTAGGCCTATCGTCTACATCTGCTCTCCCTATTCCGGAGATGTGGTGGGAAACGTGGCTGCGGCCAGACGCTACTGCCGCTTTGCCGTGGACAAGGGCTTCATTCCCATCGCTCCGCATCTTTTGTACCCGCAGTTCCTGAACGACGATGACCCGTCGGAGCGCGAGCTCGGTCTCTTCTTCGGGAATGCGCTTCTGAGCAAGTGCGCGGAGGTCTGGGTGTTCGGAAGCCGCATCTCATCCGGGATGGAAGCAGAAATCAAACGTGCCAAGTGGAAAGGCTACCACTTGCGCTATTTCACAGAAGAATGTCAGGAGGTCTAACCGTGTTTGAAATAAAAGAAAATCGCCGGACGCTTGATGACGGCACAGAAATCACCACCTATACCCGCGAGGTCGTAAGCTGCAACATTCTCGAAGTCGAAGCGGGTACCACAGGATATCAGGGCGGCGACACCGGCCACGGCGGACGCACCTATTTCCGTATTCAGGATGCGGCCAGCACGGATATGGAGATCAAGCCCATCATCAACAAATGGGGATGCGACGGCTTTGAGGTCACCCTTGGCGGCGACTGCGAGCTGGAAACCATGATCCGGGCGCTGAAGTTCATCACAAAGGTGCTCGAAGATGAATCGAAGGAGGTGTACGACTGATGTTTACCCTCTACAGCGCGGACTTTATCGGAAATCCCGGTAACTGCTCCTATCCTCATAAGTTTGTGGTCATGGATGCGGACAGCCTGAAAGCGGCTGTCTGCCATGACTATGTATGTGCGGAATACAAAAACCACTACCGCAACAACGACAACTTCCTCTCTGCAGACTGCCTTCCCGTAGACTGCGACAACGACCACTCAGAAGATCCGACAGATTGGATCAAGCCCTCCGATGTGCTGGAGGCATTTCCCGGCGTAAGCCTTGCCATCCACTACAGCCGCTTCAATAACCGGGAGAAAAACGGAAAGCCTGCAAGGCCGAAGTTCCATGTGCTCTTTCCCATTGACCGCGTGACGGACTCTGCCCTTTACGGCGATATGAAGAAGCTGGTGAACTCCATCTTCCCGTATTTTGATACGAACGCGCTGGATGCGGCACGCTTCTTCTTTGGTACGAAAGATCCGGACGTGGAGCTCTATCCCGGTCGTATGAACCTTACGGAATTTTTGAATGACGACGAGTTCGATGCAAATCTTCCCGGAGGCCATGAAAAGGATACCGTGATCCCGGAAGGCAGCCGCAACGCCACCATGTCTCGCTTTGCCGGGATCGTCATCAAGAAATACGGCGATACGGAAAAGGCCTACCAGAGCTTTTTAGAGAAAGCCGCGACCTGCCAGCCGCCTCTCGACAATAGCGAGCTTGCCACCATCTGGCACAGTGCCCAGCGCTTTTATTCCAAAATCAGCAGCGAAGCCGGGTACATTCCTCCGGAGGTCTACAACGACGAGAACAGCTATAAGCCGGACGACTTCTCCGATGTCGGTCAGGCCGAGGTGCTGGCGAAGTATTTCTCGAACGAGCTGCGCTACTCACCGGCCACGCACTTCATCCGCTACAGCGACCACTACTGGCAGGAAACAGAGCCCGGCGCTCAGGCTGTCGCTCATGAGCTTACCAGAAGACAGCTTTCCGAATCCACGCGGCTCATGCTCGAAGCGCTGCAAAAGCTGAAGAACTGCGGCGCACAGGAGATTCTCGATAATACATCAAAGTCGAAGGCCGAACAGCTTATGAACGATGAGCAGATGGAGGCCTATCAGGAGTTCCTTGCCGCCAAGGCATATCAGAGCTTTGCGGTCAAACGGCGTGACTCCAAGAACATTACTTCTACCCTCAAGGAGTCCCACCCGATGCTGGAAATCTCTCCGAGGGACTTGGACGCGGACTGCTTCCTGCTCTGTACACCGGAAGCGACCTATGATCTTAGGAAAGGTCTGGCCGGTGCCCGCGAGCACTCCGCTGACGACTTCATTACGAAGATAACCTCGGTATCTCCCGGCAGCAAAGGCCAGCAGCTCTGGCAGGACAACTTGAACCTTATCTTCCAGAAGGATCAGCAGCTGATCGACTATGTGCAGATGATCTGTGGCCTTGCCGTCATCGGGAAGGTCTATGTGGAAGCCCTCATTATTGCCTATGGCGATGGCCGAAACGGCAAGTCCACCTTCTGGAATGCCATCTCCCGCGTGCTGGGTCTCTACAGCGGAAACATCTCCGCAGATACCCTGACTGTAGGCTGCCGCAGGAACATCAAGCCCGAAATGGCCGAGGTCAAGGGAAAGCGCCTGCTGATCGCTGCGGAAATGCAGGAAGGCGCACGCCTCAATGATTCCACGGTCAAGCAGCTCTGCTCCACGGACGATGTGTTCGCGGAAAAGAAGTATAAAGACCCGTTTTCCTTCAAGCCCTGCCACACGCTGGTTTTGTATACGAATCACCTGCCAAGGGTATCCGCTTCGGATGATGGTATCTGGCGCAGGCTTATCGTGATCCCCTTCAATGCCAAGATCGAAGGCAAAGCCGACATCAAGAATTACAGCGAGTACCTGTATGAGAATGCCGGTGAAAGCATTCTGGCATGGGTGATCGAGGGTGCCAAGAAGGTCATCGAGCTGGAATACCAGATCCCGGTGCCGGACTGCGTGAAGAAGGCCATCGAAGAATACCGCGCACAGAACGACTGGTTCGGACACTTTCTGGAGGAGAAATGCGAGGTGGATGACTCGTTCAAGGAAAGCTCCTCGGCTCTCTATCAGGCGTACCGCAACTATTCGCTGGACTGCAACGAGTATGTGCGCAGCACGGCGGACTTCTACTTTGCGCTGGAGAAGGCCGGATTTGACCGGCTGACCGTGAATCGGAAGCGCTATTTCAAGGGCTTAAAGATTCGTGAAGATACCGGTGCAGAGGAGGATTTTCTGCAGTAATCGGCTCCTATGTGCAAGGTGTATCAAGGTCTTATATAAAAACTCTCTAAGGGCTTAAAAAAAGTCTATAAGAAAAAGTTCAGGAAATACCATTGATACACCTTGCACCTCGCCGGAAATTAACGCCTGACGGAGGTTTGCAATGAACGAAAAACAGATAGAAAACAAGTTAACAATGGCGGTCAAAAAGGCCGGTGGGATTGCACCAAAGCTCGTGTGTCCCGGTTTCGCAGGAATGCCCGACCGCCTGATCTTATTACCTGACGGCCATGTCGGCTTTGCGGAGCTTAAGGCTCCGGGAAAGAAACCACGCCCACTCCAGCTGGCAAGGCATCGACTCCTTCGGGAGCTGGGATTCAAGGTCTACGTCATTGACGATATCGCACAGATTGGAGGGATGCTTGATGAACTTCACGCCACATGATTATCAGGACTACGCCATCCGCTACATCGAAAAGCATCCCGTAGCCGCCGTCCTTCTCGATATGGGACTTGGCAAAACGGTCATCAGCCTGACTGCCGTATATAGCCTCTTATTTGACAGCTTTGAGGTACGGCGCGTTCTGGTGGTCGCTCCCTTACGAGTCGCCCGTGATACTTGGCCTTCGGAAATCCAGAAATGGAGTCACCTTGCAGGTCTGACCTTTTCGGTCGCGGTCGGGACTGCCAAGGAGCGGAAAGCTGCGCTTATGCAGCAAGCAGATATCACGATCATCAACCGAGAAAACCTGCAGTGGCTCATTGACGAGTCCGGCTTTCCCTTTGACTACGATATGGTGATTATCGACGAGCTTTCGTCCTTCAAAAACCATAAGTCAAAGCGCTTCAAGTCTCTGATGAAGGTTAGACCTCGGCTCCATCGCATTATCGGCCTCACCGGTACACCTTCTTCCAACGGTCTCATGGATCTGTGGGCAGAGTTCAAAGTGCTGGATATGGGTGAGCGCCTCGGACGCTTCATCACGCAGTACCGGACAAATTATTTCATGCCGGACAAGCGTAACGGCGAGATTATCTACTCCTACAAGCCTCTGCCCTATGCGGAGGACGCCATTTACCGGAAAATCTCGGACATCACGATTTCCATGAAATCGACCGACCACCTGAAGATGCCAGAGCTGGTATCCACGGCCTACGAGGTGCAGCTTTCGGAATCGGAGCGTGATCGCTACGAGGATTTGAAGCAGGAGTTCATCCTGCAACTCCCGGACGGTGAAGTCACTGCTGCAAATGCAGCATCGCTTACCGGAAAGCTCTCCCAGCTGGCCAATGGCGCGATTTATGCAGATACCGGAGAAATCATCGAGTTTCACGACAGAAAGCTGGACGCTTTGGAGGATATCATCAAAGCCGCCAATGAAAAACCGCTCCTTGTGGCCTACTGGTTCCGGCACGACTTATCCCGCATCAAGAACCGCTTCAATGTCCGGGAGATCAAGACAAGCCGCGATATCGCTGACTGGAATGCGGGAAAGATTCCTGTAGCAGTCATACATCCGGCCTCTGCCGGTCATGGCCTAAACCTTCAGGCCGGAGGCTCCACCCTTGTATGGTTCGGGCTCACATGGTCGCTGGAACTCTACCAGCAGACCAACGCCCGCCTCTGGAGACAAGGCCAAGAATCCCATACCGTTGTGATCCAGCACATCATCACAAAGGGCACCATTGATGAGCGGATCATGCGGGCACTCACCAAGAAAGAAATGACGCAGTCGGCACTTATCGACGCGGTCAAGGCCGAGGTGGTGTGATGGCTGATCCGTATGAAAATCTCGCCAATGCAATCGTGCTGCAAGCCGTGAAGGATTACCGCGATGCCATAAAGCGCCTGAAAAAGAAGTCCAGCAATCAGGTGGCTATGGCAGACGCGATGGAGTGCGAGCGGTTCTTCCGCTCCGGCTGGTACAAGACCCTGACGAGCGTGGACGGCGAGTACCTAATCACAAAACTACGAGAGGAGGCTAAGCCTAAATGACAGTAAAAGAATATCTCCATCAGGCCTACCGCCTTGATCAGAGAATCAAGTCCGATACGATGGAAGCCCAGAACCTTCGTGAGATGGCGGGCAGCGTGTCGGCTATCCAATATGATAAAGACCGGGTGCAGACTTCAAGGAATAACGAGGCTCCCTTTGCCCGGACGCTTGAAAAGCTCTGGGACTTGGAACAGAGAATCGCACGGGAGCTTGAGATGCTTTCCGACCTGAAAAAGCAGATCCGGGAAGTGATCGAGGCGGTTCCGGACACCGACGAGCGCATGGTTTTGAAATACCGCTACATCCATAACTATACGTGGGAGCAGATCGGCACCGAGCTTTGTGCAGATGCCCGCACCATCCGGCGCTGGCATGGAAACGCACTGCTTCATGCTTCTCTCCCAAAAGAACCTATCGAAATATGAAATGCGCCCGAAATGTCCACATTTGTCCTAAGATGCCCACCCTGTACTTATGATAGTATATAATCAGCGAAACAGAATAAAGAAACGGCTGCACGCGCAGCCACCAAGCCTTGCGGGAAGTACCTGCAGGGCTTTTTCTTTGCCCGAAAGGAGGCGCGGCTTATGCCGAGGAAACCAAAACGACCGTGCCGCTTTCCCGGCTGCCCGAACTTAACCGACGGTGTTTACTGCGAGGAGCACGCCAAGGTGATGGAACAACACTACGAGAAGTTCCAGCGCGGCTACTCTCCCGGCAAACGCTACGGCAGAGCTTGGAAACGAATCCGTGACAGGTACGTTCACAAGCATCCGCTCTGTGAGCAGTGCTTAAAGGCCGGACGCTACGTCGCGGTCGAGGAAGTCCACCACATCATTCCTCTTGCTGACGGAGGAACGAACGAGGAGTCCAATCTTATGAGCCTTTGTCGTTCGTGCCACGAGAAGATTCACCACGAGCGCGGCGACCGGTAGGGGCGGTCAAAATCTCTACGACCTGTTTTCCCGGAAAACGGCGCGGGGTCTTCTTCGCAAAAATTGCAATTCAAACGGGGTATTAAACCCAGCCCGATAAGACAAGGAGTGATTGACGTGGCAAAAGACGGAACCAATCGCGGCGGGCGGCGTGTAAAAGCGGGCTCCAAGCCTGACGCCCTCGCCGACAAAATCACAAGAGGAGCTCCGGCAAGACGCATGGAGCTTCCCGACTTCACAGACGACTTAACCGACCTCGACACAGAGGACATCGGTGACGGCGTGGAGCTCGAAGGCATGGATATGCCAAGCCCGGACGACTACCTCTCTGCACAGCAGAAGGACGGAAAGCCGCTGGGCGCGGATGAAATCTATAAGGAAACATGGCTGTGGCTCAAGGAACGCGGCTGCGACAGGCTCGTGAACAAGCGCCTGCTCGAAAGCTACTCCGAGGCCTTTGCCAGATACATTCAGTGCTCCGAGGCGGTCAGCAAATACGGCCTGCTCGGAAAACACCCGACTACGGGAGCTGCCATCGCGAGTCCGTTCGTGCAGCTCTCGCTTAATTTCCAGAAGCAGGCCAACCTGCTCTGGTATGAGATTTACGACATTGTAAAGCAGAACTGCACCGAGCCGTTTGAAGGCAGCCCGCAGGACAGCGTGATGGAGCAGCTGCTTCGAAGCAGGAGGAACATGTAAATGAATACAGAACGATTTGAACAGGTACCTATAGATAAGCTGGTACCCTACGCCCGGAACGCCAGAACGCATTCCAAGGAACAGATCGCGCAGCTTAGAGCTTCCCTTCGGGAGTTTGGCTTTGTTAGCCCTGCGGTCATTGACGCGGATTATAACATCCTCGTCGGACACGGACGTGTTCAGGCTGCCCGCGAGGAAGGCTATGAAAATGTGCCCTGCGTCTTTGCCGAGAACCTGACCGAAGCCCAGAAACGAGCATATATCCTTGCGGATAATCAGCTGGCGCTCAATGCCGGATGGGATGAGGAAATGCTGTCGGTCGAATTATCCGACCTGCAGGATCAGTCCTTTGACCTCTCGCTCCTTGGCTTTGATGCCGGTGAGCTCGACAAACTCCTCGGTACAGAAAACGAAAAGGACATCGCTGATGATGACTTTGACCTGACTTCCGCTCTGGAGAAGGCTTCCTTCGTGGAGTCCGGCGACATCTGGACGGTCGGCAGACACCGTCTCATGTGCGGCGACGCCACTTCTCCGGAGGATGTGGAAAAGCTCATGGACGGCAAGAAAGCAAACCTCGTCCTGACCGATCCGCCCTACGGCGTATCCTTCAAAGCATCAGACGGTCTAACGATCCAGAACGATTCCTTAAAGGGCGAGGAATTTTACAAGTTCCTTCTGGCGGCATTCAAGAACATGGCTGACCACCTCGAAAAAGGCGGAGCGGCATACTGCTTCCATGCAGACACCGAAGGCCTCACCTTTAGGAAGGCATTCATTGACGCAGGCTTCCACCTCGCCGGTGTGTGTATCTGGGTAAAGAACAGCCTCGTGCTCGGTCGCTCCGATTATCAGTGGCAGCATGAGCCGGTGCTCTACGGATTTTTGCAGAACGGCAAGCATCCGTGGTATTCCGACAGAAAGCAGACGACCATCTGGAACTACGACAAGCCAAAGCGCAATAAGGATCACCCGACCAGTAAGCCGCTGGATCTTCTGGGCTATCCGATTCAGAACTCTTCTCAGGAGAATTCCGTGGTCATTGATACCTTTGGCGGCTCCGGCTCCACGCTCATGGCCTGCGAACAGCTCAACCGTATCTGCTGCATGATGGAGCTTGATCCGAAATACGCCTCCGTCATCCTCCGGCGCTATGTGGAGGATACCGGCGACACCGAAAATGTGTATGTAGTAAGAAACGGTGAAAAGCTCTACTACTCCGCTCTGGCAAAAGAGGTCGAAACCTCTCCCACGGCGGGTGTATAGTACACAATTTCTGCCCTGTATATTTGTCGATTATATTCCTTTGAAATATCGAGAAAACGCTTGCTATATAAGGCTTTCAGAGTGATGTATATACATGCCAAAAGGCACAGCCAAAAACCACATTTGAAAAACGGAGGTACACACAATGAAAGCAAACTACAACGTAACCGGAAAAGAAAGAAAAGCACTGGTCGCAGCCATCGCAGAGCTTACAGGCGACAAGGCCATCTACAAGTTCATGCCGACCTGCGCCTTTGAGATCGGCGACATCACGGTCGACAAGGAAGGCGGCGTCACCTGCGAGGACGCGGACAAGCTGGAGCGCCTGATCCACAACCTGATCGCGGACGGTTTCACACCGGCTGAGAACATCGAAAGCACCGACGAGGAAGCCACCGCAGAGGAACCGGAAGCAGATGAAGGCACCGGCCTTACGGTCAGCCTCCCGCTGGAGAAGGCTGCGGTCGGAAACCTCACCAACCTCCTCACCGCCAAGGAAAGCCTCATCAAGAAGGCGCTCGGCATTGACGACCTCGGCATCGAGATCACGGAAGACAAAATCACCTTCCCTTGGTTTTCTGAACTGCCGGAGCCGGAAGCGGTCAAGGCTTACACACACTTCATCGCAGCCCTCTGCAAGATGAGTAAAGACCTGAAGCGGGTAAGCGCCACCGAAAAGGAAGTCGACAATGAGAAATACGCCTTCCGCTGCTTCCTCCTGCGGCTTGGCTTCATCGGAAACGAGTACAAGGCAGAGCGCAAGATTCTCCTTCAGAACCTTTCCGGCAACTCCAGCTGGAAGAACGGCGCACCGGAAAAGGAGGTGGCGGCATGCGAATGATAAAGCAGCACGAACTTGAAGCGCTCCGCCTGCGCTACCCGGCAGGCACCCGCGTGGAGCTCCTTCAGATGGACGATGTGCAGGCTCCACCCATCGGCACCAAGGGAACGGTTACGGGTGTCGATGATACCGGAAGCCTTATGGTGAACTGGGATAACGGCTGCGGCCTGAACGTGATCTACGGCATCGACCTTGTCAGGAAGGTGGTGGAATGAGATGGATGAAAAAGTAAAAGAACAGATTCTCGCCATCCGGGACACCGGCCTCACGAATATGTTTGATGTAACCACTGTCCAGCGGCTGGCCTACGAGAGAGACTTCTACGAGCTGGTTCTTTACCTTGAGGATCACCGGTCAGAATACGCAAAATTCATCCTGACCGGCGAGGCGTAAACTACACAATTACGACCTCGGATATTCCAGCAGGATTGTCACATATATTCTCCGAATTAACTTGCTATTACAGGCGTTCAGAGTGATATATGTACATACCAAAAGGAACACCAAACAAGGAGGAAACCACCATGAAGTACACAATCGAAGCCATTGAGAACGCAAAGCCCGGAATGAAATGGGACGAGATCGGATGCCACTGGACGCTCGGACAGGCCTACCTTTACAGCAAGGAAGCCGGAAACGACCTGCCAAACTTCGCCGAGGTCATTTGGGACGACGACATTGAGGCGATCCTTTCCGACTGCAGGAAGCTGGGAGTGAAGGAATTCACGATAAGCTCCACCTTCTCCAGCCTGATCGAGACCATCGCCCGCTTCGAGGAGCTTGGCTGCACATTGGACGGCATCGTCAGAGTCAAGGAACGCTACACCCACTTCGGAAGCGACGACCGCGCCCTGATCCCGGCTTTCAAGATGACGGTAAAGGAGGCCTAAACCATGTGGAGCGAAGGAACAATCGGAATACCGGATGCCAAGGACAAAGGAAAATACACGGTTTGCCACTACTGGGTAAAGCATTACGAGGAACCCAGCGAGGAATACGGGATAGGCGGCGGCAAGATCAGCAAACTGATGATCAAGATTAACGGAACGGTCACAGCCAACTACGACAGAGGCTGGGACATTGAGCCGGAGGATGAGCCGACGCAGCTCGCCTACATGATCCTCCTGCAAAACTACAACTAAAACCCCTGAGAATGAATATTCCGGGAGACTGAGCCGCAGGGCTCTTTCTCTCGTACTGATACCAAGGATCGCATGCCGAACACGTCGGCTGGCGGTCTTTTATTTTGCCCGGAAGGAGGCGGCTTTCATGCCAATGCGAAAACTGAAAAACTACAAGCCGACCCGCTTCATGGCCGAGTCCTCTCACTACAGCAAGCAGATGGCGGATTTTGCTGTGATGTTCATCGAGCAGCTCTGCCATACCAAAGGCACATGGGCGGGAAAGCCCTTCGAGCTTATCGACTGGCAGGAAAGAATTATCCGCGACCTGTTCGGAACGCTGAAGCCAAACGGGTACCGGCAGTTCAATACGGCCTACATCGAGATACCGAAGAAGATGGGCAAGTCCGAGCTTGCCGCTGCGGTCGCCCTGCTCCTTTGCTGCGGTGACGGCGAGGAACGCGCCGAGGTCTACGGCTGCGCTGCCGACCGCCAGCAGGCTACCATCGTTTTTGATGTGGCTGCGGATATGGTCAGGATGTGCCCGGCCTTAAACCGGCGTGTGAAGATACTAGCCTCCCAGAAGCGGATCATCTACGAGCCGACGAACAGCTTCTATCAGGTGCTGTCCGCCGAGGCCTACTCGAAGCACGGTTTCAACATCCACGGCGTGGTCTTTGATGAGCTGCACACCCAGCCCAACCGAAAGCTCTTTGATGTTATGACCAAGGGCTCCGGTGACGCCAGAATGCAGCCGCTCTACTTCCTGATCACGACCGCTGGGAACGATACGAACACCATCTGCTACGAAGTCCATCAGAAAGCGCAGGACATCCTTGACGGCAGAAAGGTTGACCCGACCTTCTATCCGGTCATCTACGGCGCGGATGCTTCCGAGGACTGGACAGACCCGGAGGTCTGGAAGAAGGCAAATCCCTCGCTTGGCATCACGGTCGGCATCGACAAGGTGGAAGCCGCCTGCGAGTCGGCAAAACAAAATCCCGGTGAGGAGAACTCCTTTAGACAGCTCCGCTTAAATCAATGGGTAAAGCAGGCGATCCGCTGGATGCCAATGGAGAAATGGGACGCCTGTGCCTTTACGGTAAACGAGGACGACCTCGAAGGCCGTGTCTGTTACGGCGGCCTTGACCTGTCCTCCACCACGGATATCACTTCCTTTGTGCTGGTCTTCCCGCCAAGGGATGAGGATGACAAGTATGTGATCCTTCCGTATTTCTGGGTGCCGGAGGATACGCTGGATCAGCGCGTCAGACGTGACCATGTGCCTTACGACATCTGGGAAAAGGAAGGATACCTCGAAACCACGGAGGGCAACGTCATCCACTACGGCTACATCGAGAAATTCATCGAGCGGCTGGGTGACAGATTCAACATCCGTGAGATTGCCTTCGACCGCTGGGGAGCTGTCCAGATGGTACAAAACCTTGAGAACATGGGCTTTACCGTCGTTCCCTTCGGTCAGGGCTTCAAGGATATGAGCCCGCCCACGAAAGAGCTGATGAAGCTGACGCTGGAAAAGAAACTCGCCCACGGCGGCCACCCGGTGCTCCGCTGGAACATGGACAATATCTTCATCCGCACCGATCCTGCCGGAAACATCAAGGCCGACAAGGAAAAGTCCACGGAGAAGATCGATGGTGCCATCGCAACCATCATGGCACTTGACCGGGCGATCCGCTGCGGCAACGACAACGGTGCTTCTGTGTATGACGACAGAGGCATCCTTTTCATATAGGGACAAAAACAATGTTGATACTTTCACTGATTGGCTTTCTGGTGATCCGGGAAGCCCTTAACGGATTGGAGGGATGGCTATGAGTATTTTTTCAGGACTTTTTCGGAGCAGAGATAAGCCCAAGGATGCGACCAGCGGAAGCTCCTACCGCTTCTTCTTCGGCGGCACGACCTCCGGCAAAGCTGTAACGGAACGCTCCGCCATGCAGATGACGGCGGTCTACTCCTGCGTTCGGATTCTTTCCGAGGCGATTGCTGGCCTGCCGGTTCACCTGTACCGATACGACGGCAGTGGCGGCAAGGAAAAAGCGACCACTCATCCACTCTACTTCCTGCTTCATGATGAGCCAAACCCGGAAATGACATCCTTTGTCTTTCGGGAGACGCTGATGACGCACCTGCTTCTATGGGGAAACGCCTACGCGCAGATCATCAGAAACGGCAAGGGCGAGGTCGTGGCACTGTATCCGCTTATGCCAAACCGCATGACGGTTGACCGCGACGCAGACGGCCATCTCTACTACGAATACCAGACCTCACAGGATGAGGCACACACGGTGGACGGCAGCCGCGTCAGGCTCCTGCCAAGCGATGTACTGCACATTCCCGGCCTTGGCTTTGACGGTCTGATGGGATACAGCCCGATTGCGATGGCAAAGAACGCTATCGGTATGGCGATTGCCTGTGAGGAATACGGAGCTAAGTTTTTCGCTAACGGCGCAACGCCCGGCGGCATCTTGGAGCATCCCGGTGTGGTAAAAGACCCGGAGCGTGTCAGGGAAAGCTGGAACTCAGCTTTCGGCGGCAGCGCCAATGCAAACAAGGTGGCGGTTCTTGAGGAAGGCATGAAATATACGCCCATCTCCATTTCACCGGAGCAGGCGCAGTTCTTGGAAACGCGGAAGTTCCAGATCAATGAGATCGCTCGTATTTTCCGCATCCCGCCTCACATGATCGGCGACCTTGAGAAGTCGAGCTTTTCAAACATCGAGCAGCAGTCGCTGGAGTTCGTGAAATACACGCTCGACCCGTGGGTCTGCCGCTGGGAACAGTCCATGCAGCGGGCGCTTTTGTCTATGGACGAGAAAAAGGAATACTTCTTCAAGTTCAATGTGGACGGCCTGCTTCGCGGAGACTACCAGAGCCGCATGAACGGCTATGCGACCGGACGCCAGAACGGCTGGATGAGCGCCAACGATATCAGGGAGCTGGAAAACCTCGACCGTATCCCGGAGGAGGAAGGCGGCGACCTGTATCTCATAAACGGCAACATGACCAAGCTCAAGGACGCAGGCATTTTTGCAGCCGCGTCTCAGGCACAGGAGGAGCCAGATGAAACAGAAGAATCAAAACAAGAGCCGGAAAAGCCACAGCAAAGTGAGCGCACCCGGCAACGAAAGAAGGAGGCACTATGACCAGAAAGTTTTGGAACTGGGTGCGAAACGAGGAACCGGACAGCTTTGGCTCAGACCGAACGCTCTACCTCGACGGGGAAATCTCCGATGAGACATGGTTCGGCGACGAAGTCACACCACAGTTATTCAAAGATGAATTAAGCAGCGGAGACGGAAACATCACCCTCTGGATCAACAGTCCGGGCGGTGATGTTTTTGCTGCTGCGCAGATTTACAACATGCTGATGGATTACCCGCATGACGTAACGGTCAAGATCGACGCTCTTGCTGCTTCGGCGGCATCCGTCATCGCTATGGCCGGTACCAAGGTCTGCATGAGCCCTGTGGCCATGATGATGATCCACAACCCTGCGACCATCGCTATCGGTGATACTGAGGAGATGCAGAAGGCCATCGACATGCTGAATGAAGTCAAGGAATCCATCATGAACGCCTACGAGATCAAGTCCGGGCTTTCCCGACACAAGATTTCACAGCTGATGGATGCCGAAACATGGATGAACGCCAAGGAAGCCGTGAAGCTCGGTTTCGCTGACGAGATTCTGTTCAAGGCAGGCGAGGAACCTGCCTCTAATGACGAGGCCGATACGGAGATGCTTTTCTCCCGCAAGGCCGTCACTGACTCACTGCTATCGCGGCTTATCCCAAAGAAGAAGCCGGAAGCAAATAAACACATGGTACCAGTAACCGATCTTGAGAAGCGCCTTTCGCTTCTCGCACATTAAAGGAGGATTTTTATTATGACTCAGATTATGGAACTCATGGAAAAGAGAGCGAAGGCATGGGAGGCTGCAAAGGCTTTTCTTAACACCCACTCTCAGAACGGCGGCATGGTCTCTGCGGAGGATGCCGCAACCTACGACAAGATGGAGAAGGAAGTCACCGACCTCACCCACGACATCGAGCGTCTGCAGCGTCAGGAGCAGATCGACAAAATGATGAGCGCACCGACCTCTGCTCCTCTTACCGGAAAGCCCGGTGCCAAGGATGAGCCGGAGGATAAGCCCGGCATTGCTTCCAAGGCATACCGCTCCGCCTTCTGGAACAACATCCGCAAGCGCAACTACTACGATGTTCAGAACGTGCTGGAAGTCGGCACCGATGCCAACGGCGGCTACCTCGTCCCTGACGAGTACGAGAAGCAGCTGATCGATGCGCTGCAGGAGGAGAACTTCTTCCGCTCCCTCGCCACGGTCATTCAGACCCAGTCCGGCACCCACACCATTCCGGTCGTCGCCTCTCACGGCACTGCTGCTTGGATGGATGAGAACGGCCTTTATCCTGAATCCGACGATACCTTCGACCAGATCAGCCTTTCCGCTTACAAGCTGGGCACGGCGATCAAGGTTTCCGAGGAGCTGATGAACGACTCTGTCTTCGATCTCGAAAAGTACATCTCCACCGAGTTTGCACGCAGGATCGGTGCTGCCGAGGAGGAGGCTTTCCTGATCGGCGACGGCAATAAGAAGCCCGAAGGCGTGTTCACCAAGGTGGCAGCTACCACCGGCGCGACCACGGAGATCAACAACGCCACAGTGTCCTTCGACGACATCATGGATGTGTTCCATTCGCTCCGCAGCGTCTACAGGAACAAGGCCATCTGGATCTTGAACGATACCACCATCAAGGCGCTCAGGAAGATCAAGGACAACAACGGGAACTACATCTGGCAGCCCTCTGTTGTAGCTGGCCAGCCCGACACCATCCTGAACCGTCCTTACAAGACCAGCATCTACGCACCGGAGCTTGCTGCGGGCAATACCGCGATCCTCTTCGGCGACTTCAGCTTCTACTGGATCGCTGACCGTCAGGGACGCTCCTTCAAGCGCCTCTCCGAGCTCTATGCGGCAAACGGCCAGATTGGCTTCCTTGCTTCCGAGCGCGTAGACGGCAAGCTCATCCTTCCGGAGGCTGTAAAGGGTCTGTCCGTCAAGGCGGCCTCTTCTTCGAGAGGATAAGAAACTACTGTAACCAGCCGTCCGCAGGGATCACCCTCTCTGCGGGCGGTTTCATATAAAGGAGGCGGACATGGAAGTAACACTGGAAGAAGCAAAGACCTATCTCCGCGTCTCATCTGATGACGAGGACAGCCTGATTGAAAGCCTGATCTCTGCCGCAACAAAGCAGGTGCAAGACATCACCCGGCAGTCCGACGAGGAGTTTATGGCAAATGAAGAAAAAGCCCTGATCCGCATCCGTGTGGCCGTGCTTTATACCGTAGGCTACCTGTACGAGCACCGGGAGGAAGCAGATCACCATGCGCTCAATATGACGCTTCGGTCTCTTCTCTTTGGCACCCGGAAGGAGGGCTTCTGATGAATATTGCAGCAATGCGGGTGCGCGTCACCTTTCAGAAGAACGCGGTCACGGTTGACAAGTACGGGAACCACAAAAACGGCTGGACGGATTACTTCTCCTGCTGGGCGACCGTAGGCACAAGCACCGGTTCCGAGTCCACCGGCGTCGTGATTAACCCGGAGGAATCACTGGATTTTACCTGCCGCTACTGCTCCGAGCTCTCTGTCGTGGAATCCACAAAGTACCGGATCATAGCTGAGGGCAAGACCTACAACATCACCTATGTCAATCCGATGGGCTACAAGCGAAACAGCATCAAATTCAACTGCAAACTGGAGAAACCGAAATGAGCAGAACCGTATCAATCGATGAAATGGACAACGCGATCATGGATGAGCTTGAAAAGTATGCCGACCTTGCCGCTGATGAACTGAAAGCTGCTGTCAAGGAAACGGCAGCCTCCGTCCGCAAGGACATACAAGCAGGCGCTCCCGTGGATACCGGCAAGTACAAGAAAAGCTGGTCGGTCAAAAACGTCCGGGAGGATTCCGAGAGCATCGAGCTTGTGGTGCATTCGAGGAACCGCTACCAGATCGCGCACCTCTTGGAGCATGGCCACGCCAAGCGCGGAGGAGGCCGTGTTGCGGCAAAGCCTCATATCGCCTCTGCCGAGCAGCGCGGAAATGAAAAGCTGGTGCAGACCATCGAGCAGAAACTGAAAGGCGGCTGATATGACATACGACAATGTAATCGAAATGCTGGAGGAAGCCGGGCTCCCGCTTGCCTACGACCATTTTGCCGAAGGTGAGTCGCCAGACCCGCCCTTCCTCGTTTTTCTGTTTCCGGGAACGGATAACGTATTCGCTGATGACACGGTCTACAAGAAAATCGACCAGCTGAACATCGAGCTTTACACGGACAAGAAAGACCCGGAGATAGAAAACACCATCGAGGACATCCTCCTCTCCCATGAACTTCCCTATGAGAAGTCGGAGGTCTGGATCGAATCGGAAAAGATGTACGAGGTTCTTTATCAAACACAGATGATAGGAGGATAAACCACTATGGCTAACAAGAAAAACAAGGTCAAGTTTGGCCTGAAAAACTGCCACTACGCTATCGCAACGCTGGCCGAGGACGGCACCGTCACCTTCGGTACACCTGTTGCGATGCCCGGCGCAGTATCCCTTTCGCTTGATGCGGAGGGTGAAAACGACCCGTTCTATGCAGATGACTCTGTATATTACATGGTCTCAAACAACAACGGCTATTCCGGCGACTTCGAGCTGGCGCTGATTCCGGAGAGCTTTCTTACGGATGTCATGCACGAGGTTGAGGATGCCAACGGCGTCATCGCTGAGAACAAGGATGTGGAGCCTGAGCACTTTGCGCTGCTCTTTGAGTTCTCCGGCGACCAGCGGAAGATCCGTCACTGCATGTACTACTGCAGCGCGACCCGTCCCTCTGTCTCCGGCAGCACGAAGGAGGACTCCACCGAGGTACAGACGGAAACACTCTCCATCACAGCGACGCCTCTGCCTTCTGGTCTTGTGAAGGTCAAGACCGGCACCAATACCAGCGAGGAGACCTACAACAACTGGTACAACGCGGTCTATCAGCCGCAGGCTGCAGTGAATGTCCCTGAGACGCCTGCGGAAGATGTGACTGAGTAAGGAGGCGCACTATGGCAGTAACGAAATCCGTCGAGATTGACGGCAAAGAGGTCACCTTCCGTGCTTCTGCCGCCATCCCTCGTCTTTACAGGAACAAGTTTCACCGGGATATCTACAAGGACTTGAATGAGCTCCAGAAAGGTATCGATGAGAACGATCCGGAAAACTCCAATCTGGACACCTTCTCCCTTGAGCTTTTCGAGAACATCGCGTGGCTCATGGCAAAGCATCAGAACCCGGACGTCCCGGATACTCCGGAGGACTGGCTCGACCAGTTTAATACCTTCTCGATTTACGAGATTCTCCCGCAGATCATTCAGCTGTGGGGATTGAACGTGGAACAGCAGGTTACCTCTAAAAAAAACATCGCAACACTGAGCGGGAAATGACAACCCCGCTCTTTTTACTCCGGTGCGTGCAGATCGGGCTTCAAATCTCGGAGCTTGATCTGCTCACCATCGGGACTGTCAACGACATGTATTCAGAAATGGACATGGACGATTATCCGTTCGCCGAGGTCGCAACACAGGCACAGATGGATCGATTTTAACAGGAAGGAGGTCATCGCATGGCTGACAGGATAAAAGGCATAACCGTGGAAATCGGCGGCGATACGACCGGCCTTTCCAAAGCGCTCTCCGGCGTAAACAAGGAAATCAAAAACACGCAGAGTCAGCTTAAAGACGTCAATAAGCTCTTGAAGCTCGACCCGACGAATACCACGCTGCTTGAGCAGAAACAGAAGCTCCTTAAACAGGCTGTCTCCGAAACGAAAGATAAGCTCACACAGCTGAAGTCCGTGCAAGACCAGATGGATGCTGGACTCAAAAACGGTACCGTCACCCAGCAGCAATATGATGCATGGCAGCGTGAGATCATAGAGACAGAAAACGAGCTCAAAAACCTCGAACAGCAGTGCAGAGAAACAGATTCCCATATCTCAGCTACCCTAAAGCAGACCGGAAGCAAGCTGCAGGAGGTCGGCGGCAAGATATCCAGTGTGGGCACAGGACTGACCACGCATGTCACGGCTCCTATTATGGCCATCGGCGCAGCTTCCCTTGCTGCCTTTAATGAAGTGGATGCAGGGCTTGATATCGTGGCGCAGAAAACCGGCGCTACGGGAAAAGCTCTGGAAGACATGAACCAGATCGTCAAAGACCTCGCCACAGAGATACCGACGGACTTCGAAACTGCCGGTGCCGCTGTCGGCGAGGTCAACACCCGCTTTGGCTTAACCGGGCAGGCGCTTGATGATCTCTCTGCAAAATTCATAAAGTTTGCCCAGCTCAACGACACAGATGTTTCGACATCCATCGACAATGTATCCTCGGTTATGAACGCCTTCGGCATGGATGCATCTGAGGCAGACTCCCTTCTTGATGCGTTAAACGCCACCGGTCAGGCCACCGGCATTGATATGGATACCCTCGCGGGCGCTCTTTCCTCCAATGCCATCCAGCTGAAGGAAATGGGACTGACCGCCCAGCAGGCTGCCGGTTTCATGGGCATGGTGGAGATGTCCGGTCTTGATACCTCCTCTGCCATGATGGGTCTTAAGACCGCCATGAAGAATGCAACGAAGGACGGTAAAACGCTGGATCAGGCGCTCGCCGATTTCTCCCAGACCATGAAGGGCAACGGCTCTGAAACAGAAAAGCTGCAGGCGGCCTATGATCTTTTCGGAAGCAAGGCCGGTGCGTCGATTTACAATGCCGTCCAGACCGGAAAGCTGAGTCTTGATGACCTTGCCGGTTCCCTCGGTGACTTTGAGGGAAGTGTCGAGAACACCTTCAATGAGACCCTCGACCCAATTGACCAGTTCAAGATGACGATGAACTCCCTGAAGGAAACCGGCGCGGAAATCGGAAACACCCTCGCTACCGTTCTGGCTCCGGTCTTAAAGGACATCTCCGCAGCCCTGAAGGCATTTGCTGAAATGTGGAGCAGGATTCCGGCTCCGGTTCAGCAGACGATTGTAAAGATTGCCCTTGTGGCTGCTGCTATCGGCCCGATTCTGGTGGTGGTCGGAAAGATCATCTCGGCTGTCGGTACGATTATGACAATCATACCGCAGGTTTCTGCTGCAATCGGTGTGGTAAAAGGCGCGATGGCAGCACTGAACGCGACCATGCTGGCCAATCCTATCGTCCTAATCATCGCTGCGATTGCGGCGCTGGTGGCAGCCTTCATCTATTTGTGGAATACGAACGAGGGCTTTAGGCAGTTCTGGATCGACCTGTGGGAAAACATCAAGCAGGCGGTCGTTACGGCATGGGAGGCGATCAAGAGCTTCTTCTCCACTGTCTGGGAGACCATCAAGGGAATCTTCGAGGCAGCGGTGAACGGCATCAGCACCTTCCTTACAAATGCATGGACAGCGATCACGACCACGGTGCAGACGGTCTTTAATGCCATAAAGACTTTCTTTGAAACGATCTGGAACGCCATAAAGACTGTGTTTGAGACCGTGTTCAATGTGATAAAAACCATCGTCACCACCTACTTCAATATCTACAAGACGATCATCGAGACCGTCCTGAATGTGATAAAGACAGTGGTCACGACGGTATGGAACGCAATAAAAACTGTGGTCACAACAGTCGTCACGGCAATCCAGACTTTCATCACCACGGCTTGGAATGCCATAAAGACAGCGGTCACTACCGTGATGAATGCCATAAAAACTGTGGTATCTACGGTCTGGAACGGGATAAAGACCACCATCACGACTGTGGTTAATACCTTGAAAAATGGTATCACCACAGCCTTCAACGCCATAAAAAATACGATATCGAATGTCCTAAACGGCATCAAGAATACGGTCTCTAATGTGTTCAACGGGATCTGGAATTTTATCTCCGGCATCGTGAACAAGCTGAAGAACGTATTCAACTTCCACTGGGAGCTGCCAAAGATTAAGCTGCCGCACTTCTCCATTTCCGGGAGCTTCTCTCTAAACCCGCCGTCCATCCCGCATTTTTCTGTGGAATGGTACAAGAAGGCGATGGGCAACGGCATGATCCTCGACTCACCGACCATCTTCGGCATGAGCGGGAATACGCTACTTGGCGCAGGAGAAGCCGGTGCGGAGGCCATTGTCGGTGTCGATTCCCTACGCGGCATGATTCAGGATGCCGTGGCCGGACAGACTTCGGCTATCGTTACTGCCCTTTCCGGAGTCGGCGGCGGAGGCGATATCACCATCCCGGTTTATCTTGGAGGCACGCTGCTTGACGAGACCATCGTCACAGCCCAGCAGCGAATGGCGCTCCGGTCAGGAGGCAGATGATGGCATTTACAAATTACCTACGGATTGACGGCACGGAAATGCCGCTTCCGACATCCTATGACCTGTCTCTTTCTGATGTGGAGGCTGACTCCTCCGGCGAGACCGAGGCAGGAACCACCCAGCGTGATATTGTCCGCTCCGGCGTGGCAGAAATATCCGTGGCCTTTCAGGTATCTCCGGCATGGCTTAAAACCCTGTCCGCGATGCGGAGCCTCCCACGGCTCTCCGTGGACTTCTTTAATACCGAGACGATGGTCAGGGAAAACCGCGAGATGTACATGGACGGCTTCAAGGTTTCCCTTGCCCACGACACCAGCAAGAAAGGCTTATGGAAGGTCAGCTTCACGCTGAAGGAATATTAAACGGGAAGGAGCGATTCTCATGTACAGCGTATCAGACGCATATAAAACAGCGATACAGGAAAATACCCGCTCCTTCACATGGTCTGGGAAGATCACCACGACCGCCGGACGAGAATATCCTTTCACAAACGAGGATATTGTAAAGGGCTCCGGATATGTATCCCGGCAGTGCTCCGGTTCCTCTGAAATCGAGCTCGGCTCTGTCTATGCGGCAGAGCTGGGCATTTCTCTTTTTTCGAGTGTTGACCGCTACTCGCTGGAAAACGCCAAGGTCGAGCTGTACTTTCACTTAAACCTCCCGGATAGCACCGTCGAGGATGTCCCGATGGGCATCTTCTTCGTGGCCGAGGCAAACCGGCAGGTAAAGACGCTGGAACTAAAGGCTTACGACGCCATGCTGAACTTCGACAAGGAATACAACGAAGCGCAGACCAGCGGCTATCCTTACGACTTCCTTTCTGTCATGTGTACCACCTGCGGCGTAGAGCTCGCACACTCGCAGGCAGAAATTGAAGCACTGCCGAACGGCACAGAACTTCTTGGCGTCTACCCTGAAAACGACATCGAGACTTGGCGGGATTTTTTGCACTATCTGGCGCAGGCGCTCGGCTGCTTTGCCCAGATTAACCGTGAAGGAAAGCTGCAGCTTGTGCAGTATACGGCTGAGCCGATGGTGACGGTAAATAACACCCACCGTTACTCCTCCAGCTTCTCGGACTTCGTGACCCGCTATACGGCGATAAACTCCACGAACAAGCGAACAGAGACGGCAGAATACTATTCCCTTGACCCGGATGACGGTCTGACCATGAATCTGGAGGTCAACTACCTGCTGCAGTTCGGTCTGGAGGAAACGAGGCGGCGAATCCTCACAACACTCCTAAACACCATCGCGGTCATAAGCTATGTGCCGTTTGATTCCGAGACTATCGGTGATCCGGCACTTGATCCCGGCGATATCCTGACCTTTACCGGAGGTCAGGCAGACGAAAACCAGATGGCGGCCATCACCTCCATCACCATAAAAATCAACGGGAAGTGCTCCCTTAAGTGCGTGGGAAAGAACCCTCGCCTTGCGGAAGCCAAAAGCAAAAACGATAAAAACATCAGTGGCCTTATGAATTCCGTGGAGGCCACCAAAATGACGACCTACTCCTACATAAACTCTATGCCGTACAGCATTGGCGAGGAGAAGGTGCAGATCGTCAATATAGAATTTGCCACACAGGAAGAGACCGACTGCGAGTTCAAGGCTGCCATCCTCTTAAATGTCACGGCAGACCCTCAAACAATAGAGGTTACCTCGGAGGGAACCGGAACCGCGCATCTTCCTGAAATCGATGATGAACAGTCCGGTGATGTGATCGTCCCAGAGCAGGAGCTCGCTACCACCGTATCCGTTCCTGCCTCTTGGGAGGAGGACGGGCAGGCACTTATCACGGTCACCTATGTCAAGGACGGCGTGGAGATTGCAGAGTTCCACCCGCAGGAAACATGGCACTCCGGGATGCATGTCCTAAACCTCTATTACCCGCTCCTTGATATGGCAGAAAAGATGCTGCACACCTTCGAGGTCTGGATTTCTGTTAGCTCCGGCTCTGCTGCGATTGCCGCACAGAACATCCTCGCAGTCATCTCCGGTCAGGGCTTGGGCGCACAGGACAGATGGGACGGACGCATTACGGCAAGCGACGATATGACCATGATCCTGCTATCCGGTATGCAACATCTGGCCTTGGAAGGCTCCGTGGAAACGAGGCTGATTACGCCAACACCGGCAGGAAGCTCCGATGCCATTTCAAAGGTGCTGCTGTCCGGCATGCCGCTTTATACGCTTACGGATAACCTTCGCATCTTTGCTCCGGTCGTCCACGATGTAGTGGATGTGAGCGACAAGCGGAAAATGTCCTACAGCCGGGTCTATGTCATGGACGATGCAGATTTCAGGCTTAGGCAGTCCTTTGAGATTTCCGGCGGCACCGAGCGAAGCCTTGACCGTGGCCGGATGGTTTCACTTACGATCTCCACTTCGGACTTCGTAACGCTGACCGGGCTTGTGATCCTGCCGTTTGAGACGGAACCCTTTATCGGAGGTTTCAATCTCCCGGCAAAGAAGCTCATAAAGACTGCTTATACCGAGCTTGATGACGACTGCGTAAAGCCAAAGACAGAATACGACGAAACCATCGAAGGCGAGCTTCAGGAGATCGAGCGTGGAAGTCTTGCAGCATACCATCTCGGCCTTGGAGCCTTTGAAAGTATATCAGAACTGGAGGTGCAAAATGGCTGATTATTTGTCTATCCAAGAAGTGCTTTCAGGCACTGATAATATGACCATCACCCGGAACAACTCCGGGAATGATGACGGCACCGATACACTGACCGGCGTCAGCTGGTTTACCTACAACAATGTGGCGACATCGAACATCTATGTGAACGGAAACTCATGGATGGGCATCGGCACAAATGCAGAACAGGTAAAAGTCCATCGCCGGGATGCCAAGGTCTGGACGATCCGGCGCGAGGAAGGCACGATCTACGGCTACTACCACTTCCTTCGTATCCGCTGGGAGGGCTATACAAATTACAGCGCCACCAGTGCGGATGTAAGGCTCGTCTGGGATCTGCTGCTTCTCGATACCGGCGACATCGTCCTGCATTTTGAGACTATCCCGACGAACACCTCCTATTTCGGAGAATGTGTCCTTGTGACCGGCTCCGGAAATATCGCTTTCACACCGGCTGCCGGAACGACCATCGCTTTCCTGCATCAGGACGATACCGGGACGGCTTTCCTTCGTTCGGATACGCTTCCGGTGCTGCTTGACCCGTACAACCGCCGGTACCTTATCTCGGATGCCAACGGAGATCTTTATACCGTCGAGGACGGAGCCCTCTTAAGACTCGCGGAGACAGAACTTTCCGCAGAGGTTTTTGAAACATACGGCGTACAGGATATCCCGGACGGTGCCTTACTTCTGACACTGACCGACCCGACGATCCTGTACTGGCACGATTCCCAGAACCGGTTCCCGCCGTTTCGAGCGAGCTTTACCGGCATCCCGAAGCCGCAGACAATCTACTCGGAAAACATCGATATGTCCGACGCCTCGATCATCGGCATTGAAAAGGTCACCGTCGATGCGGACGATGCTGCGCTCTTTGCTGTTTCCTTTGATACTGGAGAGACATGGTGGACGTATGCCAATAACACATGGGCGGCTCTTTCCGAAGAACAGTCCGGCATGACCAAGGCAGCACTTGAAGCAATCAGCACGGATGCATGGTCGCAGAAAGCCATCACCGGCCAGCTGATGTACCGCATTATCATCAGCGGCGAGTACGGATTCGTGCGATCCATCACCACAGACTATCTGAACACGGAGGAATGAGTATGCTCAAAGGAAAAAGCGTTATAGAGCTCACCAACATCCATACCGGTGAGAAAGAAATATATGAGGACGAGAACCTCGTAACAGAGGCCGTTTTCGATGTCCTAAACACCAACCTGCAGGGCTTAATGTATGACAGTCCCAGCTTCGACAGCCAAAGCGGAGAGGCTTGGCTCCTTCCGATCTATTCAAGGCTCACAGGTGGCGTCCTGCTCTACCAGAACGAGATCGAGGAAGACCCGACCCTGATCTATGCTCCGCTCGATAACCCTCTGGTAGGTTACGCCTCCAACGATGTAAATACCACGGAGGATGTGCAGCGTGGCAGCCGGAACCTGACCGAGAGCAAGGCAGTCGACGGCGGTTTCAAGTATGTCTGGGACTTTGCCACCTCACAGGCCAACGGCACCATCTCCTGTATTGCTCTCACGAATATCCTCGCAGGACGCGGCTGCAAGTACACGAACAACTACTTTGTGCTGCTGAAGTCCAACAATATAAACGATGGCGACATCAATAACAACAACTACCGCCATAACCACAGAACCTTCATCGGCGAGGGCTACCGTCTGGAGCTTGTAGCTGTTCATAACCAGACGTCCGTGACGCTTCGGAAAGTCCCGGAGGATTATATCCACGCCCGGCTTATGATCCGGACTTTCACTCAGATGGCGTTTGAGGCCACCGAGGAAACCACCGTCGAATTAAACCACTATCCTTACTGGGTGCATTTCGTCGGCGGCAGCAAGGACGACACGGACGAGCCTTACTGGAACGACGAAACCCGGATGGATTATCTTTTCCATGCGGCTGATGGCAACTGGTACGGTATTGCCCGGAAAGAAATCCGTACCTATGTAGGGATGAGTTATGGCTCGGAGCGTTATGACCGCACCGGCTTTGAATGGTTCATGGATAAGATCAGCGACGGCAGGTGTACGACGCAGAAGATTGTGCTTCCTTCTAATACCACGGATGTTTACAACATCGGAATGAGCGGCAAGTGGCTGATGTTTGCTATCGGGAATACGGTCTACCGCCTCGATACCACGAACGTGGCCAATGTCGAGGTCGTGCCGAATGTCGCCTATAACAACGCCCAGCAGTTCACCTTCTGCGTGGATGACGATGTGGTCATAAACGGCTGGTATTTCCACAACGGAGAGCCGAAGCTCTATGTCCGAAACAAAGCCACCAATACGGACGGTGAGGTATGGGGACAGCGCATGATCTCCCGGTACAAGACCTACGCCTATCAGGAATACTTCTACAGCTACTACGGATACCACTTCCGCAAGGAGCTTTATTTGTACACGCCATACCTCGCCACCATCAACAACCTGTCATCGCCGGTTATCAAGACAGCGGATAAAACGATGAAGATTACCTATACGCTGACGGAAACGGAGGAAGCATGAAACAGTTTGAAGTACCATATAACCTTGACCCGGAATACCCTGAAAAGCTCCTGCAGCGGCCTGCCCTGATTCCTTATATCGACTGCATCTATGCTGCAGCTTGGAAGGATGACTGTGAAAACACCCGCTTTGATATCACCTACCGGGACAACTACCCGAAGTCCTATGAGGAATATGTCTCGCGCATCAAAGCCCTGCTGGCTCTTGGTATTCCGGTCTGTATCCTCGCCCAGAAGAAGGCGAACATCACCATGATCCGGAAATACCGCTCCCTTGGCATCCATCAGTTCATCCTAAACGATGACAAGCTGGCCGCAAGGATCAAGCAGGAATACCCGGAGGTGCGACTGAGTCTTTCCATCACGCGGGCTCTGACACTTGAAGAACTCCAGACCGGCGACTTTTCGATGTATGACCGCATCGTGCTTTTCCACTGGTTTGCGAGACACTTGGACGCTCTTTCTCAGCTTCCGGCAGGCCATCAATACACCATGATTGCAAACAGCGCCTGCTTCCATGACTGCAAATGGCATGACGCGCACTGGTTTTTGCATCTGGATAACCCGGAGGCCTACAGCAAGGAATCCGAAAGTATCTGCGCAAGCTGCACGGCGCTTCTTGCCAAAGGGAAACAGCAGTCCGCTTATATCGAACCGGAAGACCTCGGTTATTTCGACCCGTATGTTTCTTGCTATAAGCTGGTCGACCGATACGACGATACGGATGTGATCTTTAATAACCTCTACTCCTATGCGAACCGCACGGGAAGCGGAGGAAAGCCAAGAGAATACTACAACCTGTAACCCGTTTTTCTATGGAGGCAGCGCCACAGCGGCAGCTGCTTTTTTCATGCACAAATTCAAAGGAGGAATCACGACATGAAAGAATTCTGGAACACCATTCAATTTGCTTTTGCTGCCATCGGAGGCTGGCTCGGCTGGTTCCTTGGCGGCTGCGATGGTCTACTGATCGCGCTCATTCTCTTTGCCGTGACGGACTACATCACCGGCTTCATGTGCGCTGTGGCAGACAAGAAGCTGTCTTCAGCGGTCGGCTTCAAGGGCATCTGCCGCAAGGTGCTGATCTTCATTATGGTCGGCATCGCCAATGCACTCGACATCTATGTGCTCAACCATGCCGGAGTGCTTCGGACAGCGATCATCTTTTTCTATATCTCGAATGAAGGTCTGTCACTTGTGGAAAACAGCGTCCACCTCGGCCTGCCGGTTCCGGACAAGCTGAAGGAGGTCTTGGAGCAGCTCCACGACCGCGAGAGCACAGATACGAAGGAGGACAAGTGACATGATTAAAGGAATAGATGTATCCCACTGGCAGGGAACGATAGACTGGAACAAGGTCAAAGCCGCTGGCATCGAATTTGCCATCATCAAGGCTGGCGGCTCGGATGCAGGAACCTATACCGACAGCAAGTGGGAAGCAAACTACAAGGGAGCCAAGGCTGCTGGTATCCCTATCGGCGCTTATTTTTTTGTCGGCAAGGACTGCGTGACGGCTGCTGCAGGAAAAGCGGATGCCGAACGCTTCATTCAGATACTTAAAGGCAAGCAGCTGGAATACCCGGTCTACATGGATAACGAGGCACAGCCCGCCTCTGCCAAGGCCGGTATCACAGAGGCCACCATCGCATTTTGCGAGACAATGGAGGCAGCCGGATACTTCGTCGGCATCTATGGCTCTGCGGTTTCCGGATTCAAGGAGCGGATGGATGATAGCAAGCTCACGGATTATGCTCACTGGGTAGCGCAGTATGCCAGCAAGTGCTCCTACAAAGGCGAGTACGGCATCTGGCAGTATTCTTCCAAAGGCAAGGTTGATGGCATCTCCGGGAACGTGGATCTGGACTACGGCTACATCGATTATCCTTCCATCATCAAGGCCGGAGGTTTCAACGGCTATACGAAAGAAAACAAGCCTGCTCCTGCCGCAAGCTCCGAGAGAGATCAGGTCATCGCTCAGGCCAGAGCTTGGCTTGGAAAGAACGAGGCGGATGGCAGCCACAAAGAGATTATCGACACCTACAATAGCCACAAGCCTCTCGCCAGAGGATATAAGGTAAAATACACGGATGCATGGTGTGCGACTTTCGTCTCGGCGGTCTCCATCAAGTGCGGCCTGACAAGGCTCATACCTACCGAGTGCGGCTGCGGCCAGATGATTGAGCTTTTCCAGAAGCTCGGCGCATGGAATGAAAACGACTCCTATGTTCCGAAGCTCGGCGATATCATTTTCTATGACTGGCAGGACTCCGGTTCCGGCGACAATACCGGATGGCCGGATCATGTCGGTATCGTGGAGGCGGTCTCCGGCAGCACCATCACCGTCATTGAAGGCAACAAGAGCGATTCTGTCAGCAGACGAACGCTTAAGGTCGGCGGCAAGTATATCCGTGGCTATGGCGTGCCGAAGTACGCAGAAAGCCCTGAAGACAGCAAACCCTCACCAGCGCCTGCACCTAAGAAAACCGTGGACGAGCTTGCTAAAGAAGTCATCGACGGCAAGTGGGGAAACGGAACTGACCGCAAAAACCGTCTGACCGCTGCCGGATATAACTACGCAGCCGTTCAGGCCAAGGTCAATGAGCTCCTGAAGAAGCCTGCCTCTGCTGCTGTCTGGTACACCGTGAAATCCGGCGACACGCTTTCTGCCATCGCCCGGAAGTACGGCACGACCGTGGCAGCGATCCAGCAGCTCAATCCGACGCTCATCAAGAACGTCAACCTCATCATCACCGGCTGGAAAATCCGCGTGAAGTAAATATCCAATCTGCTATGCCTGCGAGTGTTCTTCGGAATGCCCGCAGGCTTTTTTTTCGTGTCTGTGAAAAATCCTCCGCTCAAATTGGCTCCTCATCTCCAGTGGAAACTGGAGGTGAAAGCATCATGACCAGTGAACAGAAAGCCAAAATTACCGAGCTCCGCACTGCCGGATTCGGTTATGCCAATATAGCAAACACCCTCGGTCTCACCAAGAATCAGGTCGTATCGTTCTGCCACAGGAACGGTCTGGCCGGAGAAAAATCCACACAAGCTACGAAGGACAAGCCGGATGTCGGCTGCTGCAAGAACTGCGGAAAGCCCATCGTCCAAGTGCCCGGCAGGAAGCAGATCAAATTCTGCTCTGACAAGTGCTGCCAAAGCTGGTGGAACGCTCATCCGGAAGCCGTCACAAGACGCGCCGATGCAGTCTACTCCTTTACCTGCGCCTGTTGCGGAAAGCCCTTCACGGCCTATGGGAACCGGAGCAGGAAGTATTGCTCCCACGCCTGTTACATCGCCGGTCGCTTCGGAGGTGATAGCCATGAATGAGGATCAGTTCGAGCGCGAGAAGCTCTATCAGGCCAGCATGAATATGTTTCAAGCCATGCTCAAAGACGGCATTATCACCGAGGAGCAATACGCCATAATTGATACAAAAATGCGGGAGAAATACCAGCCAATAATCGGCACATTATATCCCAAAAACGCTTGATAAATAAGGCTTTTAGAGTGATGTATAGTACCGGAAAGGAGTGAGTCAAATGGCGAAAATCACGAAGATAGAGCCGCAGATACCGGCGCTGCCGACCAGAAAAAAGGTCGCTGCCTACGCCCGCGTATCAATGGAAACCGAGCGGCTCCACCATTCCCTCTCCACTCAGGTAAGCTACTATTCGGAGCTCATTCAGAAGAACCCGGAGTGGGAATATGTAGGCGTCTACGCAGACGAGGCCATCTCAGGCACCATCGCCAAGAAGCGCGATGAGTTCCAGCGCCTGATTGCCGACTGCGAGGCTGGCAAGATTGACATTGTGCTCTGCAAGAGCATCTCCCGGTTTGCCCGCAACACCGTAGACCTTCTAAAGACCGTCCGGCACTTGAAGGAGCTGGGCATCAGCGTCCGGTTTGAAAAAGAGAATATCGACAGTCTCTCCGGTGACGGCGAGGTCATGCTCACGCTCTTGGCCTCCTTCGCACAGTCGGAATCAGAAAGCATCAGCAACAATGTAAAATGGGGAGTCCGCAAGCGCATGGAGCAGGGAATCCCAAACGGGCACTTCCGGGTGTACGGCTACCGATGGGAAGGCGACCAGCTGGTCATCGTTCCGGAGGAAGCCGCCATCGTAAAGCGCATCTACCAGAACTTCCTTGATGGGAAATCCCGACTCGAAACAGAACGAGAATTTGCCGCCGAGGGCATCACGACTCGTGAAGGCTGCCGCTGGGTGGATTCCAACATCAAGGTCGTCCTCTCGAACATCACCTACACCGGGAACATGCTCCTGCAGAAAGAATACATCGCAGACCCGATCAGCAAGAAGCGCAAGAAGAACCACGGCGAGCTGCAGCAGTATTTTGTAGAGAACACCCACGAGGCCATCATCCCGATGGAGACCTTCCAGTACGTGCAGGACGAGATGGCAAGACGAAAGGAACTCGGAGCCTTTGCCAATAAGAGCCTGAACATCACCTGCTTCACCAGCAAAATCAAGTGTGAGAAGTGCGGCAAGAGCTATGTTCGCAACACCCGTAAGAACCGGGCAAAGGTCTCGCAGCTCGGCGATCAGCTGGTCGGCTGGGTCTGCGGTTCCAGCAAGACGAAAAACGGCAAGTGCAAGGCGATGGAGATCCCGGAATACATTCTCCGGCAGAAATGCGCTGAGGCGCTCGGCCTTGAGGAATTTGACGAGGATGCCTTTGCGGAACAGGTCGAGGTGATCACGGTTCCGGAGCAGGGCATCCTCAATTTTCACATGACGGACGGCACAGAGAAAACCCTCACATGGGTAAGTACGGCAAAGAAAGACGCATGGACACCGGAAGCTCGGAAGAAGGCATCATCCTACCGCCGGAACCATGCCATGAAGCGGGACGATGTGACCTGCTTCACCAGCAAGATCAAGTGCGCCGTTTGTGGAAACAACTATCGCAGGCAGACTCGGAAAAAGGCTACCGGCGAAAAGTACCACCTTTTCGTCTGCGCTACCACGAACACCTGCAGCAATAACTGCATCCACGAGGACACGCTCCGGGAGCTTACCGCTCAGGCACTCGGCCAGCAGGAGCTTGACGAGGCAGTTTTCCTGAAGGAAATCGACCACATCACCATCGCGCCGGGCGGACACATCACCTTCTGCTTCTACGATGGGCATGAGGTCAGCATGGAATACAGCACCAAGCGCCGGATGACTGCATGGACAGAGGAACGGAAAAAGAAACAAGGCGAGGCCATCAAGGCCAGCTTCACCGAGGAGCGTCGCCGGAAAATGAGCGAGACCATGAAAAAGATAAGGAGTGAGAAATATTGGGCATCAACGAAGGCAAAAAGGTAAAGACGATCCCGGCCACACTGACGCGCTTCACTGCTTCTCCAATCACGGAGCAGAAAAAGCGCCGGGTGGCTGGGTACGCCCGCGTCTCGACGGATCACGACGATCAGTTCACCAGCTACGAGGCGCAGATCGATTATTACACCAACTACATCAAAAGCCGGGACGACTGGGAGTTCGTGGATGTCTACACCGACGAAGGCATCACCGGAACCAGCACCAAGCGCCGTGAAGGCTTCAAGAGGATGGTCGCGGACGCACTGGCCGGAAGGATTGACCTGATCGTCACCAAGAGCGTCAGCCGCTTTGCCCGCAACACCGTGGACAGCCTGACTACCATCCGGAAGCTCAAGGAAAAAGGCGTCGAGTGCTATTTTGAAAAAGAGAACATCTGGACTTTCGACGGCAAGGGCGAGCTGCTCATTACTATCATGAGCTCGCTGGCGCAGGAGGAAAGCCGCAGCATTTCCGAAAACTGCACATGGGGACAGAGAAAGCGCTTTGCAGATGGCAAAGTTACAATCCCATTCAACCGGTTCCTCGGCTACGACAGAGGCGCAAACGGTGAGCTGGTGGTGAATCCGGAGCAGGCCAAGGTCGTCCGGAGCATTTACGATATGTTCCTGCAGGGTACAACCTACCACGGCATCGCGCAAAAGCTCACCGATGACGGCATCAAGACTCCGGGCGGCAAGGATAAGTGGAGCATTTCCACGGTCAAGAGCATCTTAAGCAACGAGAAGTACAAAGGCGATGCTCTGCTGCAGAAGTGCTTCACGGTCGATTACCTGACCAAGAAGCAAAAGAAGAACGAAGGCGAAATCCCACAATACTATGTGGAGGGAAACCACGAGGCGATCATCCCGCCTGAAAAGTTTGACATGATTCAGCGGGAAATGGCAAAGCGCGGCAGAGGCAAGAAGTACCACAGCGGCGTTCATCCCTTCTCCAGCAAAATCCGGTGCGGCCAGTGCGGAAGCTGGTACGGCTCAAAGGTCTGGCACTCGACCGACAAGTACCGCCGGACGATCTGGCAATGCAATCACAAGTATGATGGCGGCAAGCACTGCTGCACTCCGCACCTGACGGACGAGCAGATTCAGGATGCCTTCCTGTCGGCGGCAAACCAGCTGCTGGCCACAAAGGATGCGGTCATCGCCAACGGACGCGAGATGATGGCGCTCCTCTTTGACACCTCAGAGCAGGAAGCCGAGCGAGACAAGCTGCTGGAAGAAGCGCAGGTCGTATCCGATGCCGTCCAGCAGAACATCTACGAAAACGCCCACGTCGCTCTCGACCAGAAGGCCTATCAGAAAAAGTACGATGACCTGACCGCCCGGTACGAAACGCTCAAGACCAGCATCGAGGATCTGAACGAGCAGATCAGCCAGACGCAGTCGCAGAAAGGCAGCGTCGAGGATTTCCTTGCCGCCTTTGAAAAACTGCCGGAAACCCTGACCGCTTTCTCCCTTGACGCATTTAACGCCCTGACGGATTACCTTACGGTCAACAGCGAGGGCGACATCAGTGTAACCTTCCGCAACGGCCAGACCATCAAGGCATAAGAAAAGCTCCTCACCACTGGATTTCTCCGGTGACGGGGAGCTTGCTCTTAGTTTCTTTTCTTCTTCAATTCTGTTTTAAACAGCTGCTTCATGGTAGCTTGTCCATTCTCAGAATACAGGTCTTCTTTACTAATTTCACCCTTATAGACCATTTCCATTATCTTGATATAGGCCTCACCCAGTGCTGTCGTTAGTAGTCCTGCCGTAGTGCCAGAAATCAGACCTCCTGTCACAGTTCCCAATCCCGGTATTAATTTCAAGAGGTTAGAGACTATTGTTTTTCCGAGGACTGTAGCGCCAGCACTCCCAATTGTCGCCGAAACAAATGATGTCAGGAAACTCTTGTTGATATCCATTCCGAATACAACTGTGATCCCAGCAATCATCCCAACCTGAGTGGGAACCAGAAGTGCCGCATCAGAAAAAGGGATCGGTGCAAACCCCTCACCGAAGCTGCCCGCGACCGCTCCTGCGACTATGGCCTGCGAAGCCTTTTTTTTTGACTCCAACGATGCCTTCTGAACATTTTGGAGAGTGTTTTGTAATTCTGCAGGAAGAACCTCGGCCATAACATCAATCAGTGTATCGAGCCCGTAAGAACGAGCAACATACTCATCATCGAAATCCATGTCCTGTGCAAGCAGCGGAACCACTTTAACAATATCGAGATTTTCGGCTTCTACCAGATTCTTCATCTCCGCAGCCTTCTTCTTCGGAACCGCCTGCGTTAACACAACTATGATCGGAACCTGTGTCATTTTATTCTCGGCTGTAAATTCTTTAAGCCACTTTATCTCGGACTCATCGAAAGTACGATTCCCACCCACATTCACGCAATACCAGATGCAGTGGATGGCGTCGTTTATGTCTTTGGAAGCAAATCCTTTGCTGATTATATCGAGGATTTCGTCCTTGACTTTGTTCTGCTGACCACTGGAAAGCTCAAATCCCGGAGTGTCGTAAATGGCCAAGGGATAATCCTTTTTTACCTTTTTGCGAATCTCTGATGTAACAGGTCTGCCTAATCCGGTTTCAGCAAAATTGCCACGGAACAGGCTGTTTATAAGAGTGCTTTTTCCAACGCCTGACTTGCCGATGACAATGATATTCAATGTCTTTAAGTTCTTGATTTTCTCGTTTATGGCATCAATACACTGTTGAGCCATTTTGTCAGTATCGATTTGCATGCTTACTCCTCCTCCGATTCTTCGGGATGTTTTTTCTCAATTATCGGCCCCCAGTCATCGTCGGACTTTTTAGCATTACTGATCTTGTTGACCTTTTTATTGATTGTACCAGTGATGTATGGTGCGACCATTGGAATTACTACGCAGGCTGTCGCGCATAATGCAACACTTCCTACAACATAGCAGAAGACTTTCCCGGCACTGCTCTTACTGCGTTTTTTCTCAGTCTCTGACATTTTCATTCCTCCTATTCTTGTGTATGGGATAGACCTCACTATAGGGTCTGTATTTTTTGCGAATCATTTTTTATACGGTTGAAACTTGGCCAGCGTCTCTAACATGTGCTTTCCTATTTTCTCTGGATCATACTCGTATGCAGCACAGATAAATCGAAGCCCATCTGGCGTTAGTATTCTTCCGTTATTTCTATCTTTACAGAGCTGCTCATAATCAGCAAGCTGTTTTTTCGTAATCGTTGCCAACGACAGACCTCCATTTCTTATTATCGGTCAAAGGGCTCAAAAGCGAAACCCCTGACCAAAACGAAACCCCTAAGTCAAAACCGAAACCACTACGGTCAGGCAACCTTAAATTGTATTAAATACGGCGTCTTAATTTCGGCCACCGTTTCGGTGATCTTGGGGTCCACCACGTCCACCATGGCGGCGATCAGGGCACGGGGCGTGAAGTACTGGCCCGCACCGCTCTTTTTATCCTGTCCGTTCTTTTCCAGGATGCCCTCATAGATCGCGCCTTTCAGGTCGCCGTCCATCATGTACCAGTTATCCTCGGACACCATGTCGATGACCTTTTTCAGCATCACGGGGCGGTCGATCTTGTTGGTGGCCCGGGTAAAGATGGTGCCGATGAGGCCGTCGGATTCGGAAAGCTCCTTGAGGATTTCCTCGTATTTCTCCACCAGATCTGTGCCGCTCAGGGCGCACAGATCCTTCCACTTGCTGCCCTCCGGCAGATAGCTGCCCAGGCCCAGGGCTTCCTTTTCATCATCCATTTTCAGGAACAGGATGTAGGTGAGCTGGGTGATATAATCGGTGAAGCCCACACCCGCCGCGGCCAGCACGTTGGCGATGTTCCACACCTTGGAGAGCAGGGCAGATTCGGTTTTCTGGTTCTTTTCCTGTGCCATATTTCGATACTCCTCTTAAGCAGCTTTTAGCAGAATCTGGGCCATGGAGCGCATTTCGGCTTCCAGCGCCTTCGCGCCAAACAGGGTGATGCCCCTGCGCCACAGGTCGGTATCCACTTCGTTCAGATCCATCACCGACAGCGCGCCGTCGTTGATGACAAACTCGGCAATCTGCCGCATCAGCTCCTTTTGATCGTCGGTCAGGCTGCGCTGGGCCTGGCCACAATACAGGTTAAAGCGCTGGGTGTACCCATTCAGCAGGCTGGTCAGCGTGCGGCTCCGCTTGAAGGCGAAGCGCACCAGCTGGATCAGGTGGGTGAGGGCGTTCACATTGGCTTTGGTGTCCAATTCGTCCACGTCGCCGGATTCATCCAGCACCTTGTAATTCTTCCAGATGGGATAGATGCCGAAGCGGCGATCCTGAGCCAGCAGACTGTCCCGCAGCTCCGCCAGCATGGTATGGGTGATCACGGTGTCCTCGGCGTTGTAGATGATGCGCAGGGCTTCCAGACGATCCTTGTTATCGTTCAGATATTTCTCAAAATTTTCGATGAAGGATTTAGCCGTTTCCTTGGAGAAACCGGCGTAAATCAATTCGTCCGGGTCCTCCTCCGTGCGGACGACGTAGCCCCGCTGCATTTCCAGCAGCTTCCGCCGGGCAGGGATGCTGGTGATCAGGCAGTCGATCAGCGCCATGCGGACGGAATTGTCCTCGGAGGGGCTGCTGTACAGCGGCAGTGCATCCTGATCAAACGCCTGCTGGATGGCGTTGGCGATGGTGCGGGGAGCAAAACCATAATTGGCAATGAACGCATCCAGATGTCGGCCGAACAGCGCGTTATTCTCATACCGCCGATGGATGGTGGCGCAGTAATCCCGCAGCAGCCACAGGTTTTCATCGCTGAGCTCGTTATGGGCAAGGTGCTCCAGCAAATGCTCCAGGGAGAGTACCTTGTGATCCGGCGCAGGATTCACCACGGGATGGGGAATGACCTTTTCATGCTCCGTCACGCCCACGGCGTCCACGATGTAATAACATTCCTTGGTGCCGGCGTTGGGCGTAACCTCTCGGAGCTTTTCATCATCCACCACCCGGCAGCCGCGGCCCTTCATCTGGGTGTACAGCACATCGGACATCACGTCCTTCATAAACAGCACGACTTCCAGGGGCTTTACGTCGGTGCCGGTGGCGACCAGCGTTACCGTGACGGCGATGCGGAAGTCCTTTTCGATGCGAAGATCGCGGATCAGGCCGTTGGAATCGCCTGAGGTGTAGGTGATCTTCTGAACAAAATGCTCCGGCACCTCGCCGCCTTCAAATTCAGACGCGAATACATCTTTTACCGCTTCCACGATCTGTGTGGCGTGGTTATCATCCTTAGCAAAAATCAGCGTCTTGGGCACGTATTCCCATTTCTTTTCCCGGTCGGGGTACAGCTCGTCATAGACGGCTTTTTTGTAGGCTGTCAGCACCTTGCGGATCTGATCCTCGTTCACCACGGAGCGGTCCAGGGCGGAAGGATCGTAGTCCACCCGCTCGTCGGCTGTATAAATCGTTTCCCAGCCTGTCCTGCGGGCTGTTTCCATGAGCTTCGTTCCCGCACGTATTGCTCCGCCGTGCTCGGTGATCTGGGTCTTGATGCGATAGATGCGGGAAGGCACATTGACACCATCCACCACGGAATCATCGTAGGTATAATTCTCAATGATGTTATTATTGAAGAACGCATAGGCTTCCGGCGTTGGCGTTGCGGTGAGGCCCAGAATATGCGCGCCGGAGAAATAATCCAGCACTGCCCGCCACTTGCCGTAAATGGAGCGGTGGCATTCATCCACGATGATCAGCTGGAAGTAATCCGGCGGAATCCTCAAATCACCATCCAGGCGGATGATATCTTTGCCCTCTTTTTCTTCCTCCTGCGTTGTCCGCTCGTCTTCGGCATCCTCGCTGTCCTCCGAAAGCTGCTGCCCGGTCAATACGGCAAACAGCTTTTGAATGGTGGAAATCACAATGTCGGCTTTTAGCTCGGTATCATGTTTCAGCCGCTTGATCTCATAGAGGGAGCTCATTTCCGTCTGGCCTTCCGTGCGGTCAAACTGGCTGAACTCACTCTCTGTCTGACGGGCTAGGTTGTTCCGGTCCACCAGGAACAGGATGCGGCGCACAGGAGTATAATTCAGCAGGCGATAGCTGGCCAGGCAGGCCAGATAGGTTTTGCCGCTGCCGGTGGCTAGCACGGCCAGGCTTTTCTTTTTCCCATTCTTGATGGCGTTTTCAAACTCCATCTCGGCGCGATACTGGCAATCGCGCAGGCCGCGCTTCTCCAAGCAGGGCAAAGCGCCATAGGCAGAAATCTGATGAATCAGCTGAAGCATCTTCTTGGGAGAATGCATTTCGGTCAGCTCAATATAATCCGTTTCAGGAGAAAGCAGATTTTTGAAATAAATCTTGCTCCCGTTGGCCAGATAAACCAGCGGAATCAACCCGTCATACCAAAGACCATACCAATTTTGCGGATGAGTGGCATAGCCCTCGGCCTGGGACTGCACATCTTCCGCCAGCGGGTTTTCCTCCCGCTTGGCTTCCACCACAGCGATAGCCTTATCATCCACAAAAAGCAGATAATCGCTTTCCGTGTTTCCCTGCATCAGCCCTTCCTTAACGGCGGAAGCACTGTGAGGAGTATATTCTTTACGGGATACAATTTCCCAGCCGGCTTTTTTCAGCTGCCGGTCAATCTTCTCCCGCGCTCGTTCTTCAGGAAGCATGGCGCTCCTCCTTTGGTCTTACGATGGGATTACTCCTACTGCGCAATTCTTTTCCTCAGGTCATCCAGCTTTTCCCCATTATAGGTAAACCAGATTGTTCCCTGAACGGGATGGGTGAAGCCTTTCAGCTTCTGCGCCAGAGCAGACAGCGAAGTGGTTTCGCCGTTATATTCGATATGCCGATCGTCAACCACCGTGGGACGCACGGTCTCGTCGTCAACGAAAACAATCTCAGCCCCGAAAGGAATCCGGCATTCACTGAACCGGAAGGGGCCTCGCCGGGCTTCCTCCCGCACCTCTTCAGCAATCTGCTCGTCGATGATCTCATGCCCTTCCGGTTGAACCCGCTTCAGGCGCTCCTGTGTGCCGCTGATTTTTGCGATGCTCTCCAGCAGGCTGTATGCGTCCTCCGCGGACATGGCGTAAAACTCCTTCACCCGCTCACGGCCATCGAAGGTTTCGATGGACCGAAGGTCAGGATTCAGCCGGTCGATCAGTTTGTGCAGCTCTTTATCAGTCAGAGCGCTATCCACTTCATAGACGGCATAGGCCCGAAAAGCAAAGGGAATCGTTTCGCTGCGGTTCAGCTGCTGCAGCCTCCGTTCCAGATTCTTTGCATAGCCAATCTTGATATAATCAGGGAAAGACGGGTTGGTCAGTATATAGATAACGCCTTTCGACATGGGGAATACCTCCATCATGTAAAATCACTGAGGATCCTGGATCAGCTCCATAATATCATCCATGGTACAGCCCAGCGCGCCGCAGATTTTGACCAGCGTTTCCACACGCACATCCTCATTTTTACCCAGCTTGGCCATGGCGTTGGTGCTGATCTTGGCCGCTTTGATGAGCTGTGTTTTACTCATACCTTTGTCGATAAGCAGCTTCCATAATTTATTGTAGGATACAGACATTGCGTTGTCCCTCCCATATGCGAAATAGCGGCAGTGTGTTCCCAAAAGAGTATACCATATCCTACGACCGTCTGCAATATAAAATTGCGTTCCTCAATCGGTGTAGCTCTTTTCTGAGATGCTGTTTCCATCGTTATTATTGCGCTCGTGGCGGTTATCTTACATGGGTAGGACGACAATCATCAGGATAGTTTTATGATTGAGTTTTGCTTGCATCCCTGGCTCCGTTTCTGGCTTCACCATGAAGCCAGAAGACTAAACTGGCCTCGTTTGTGGCTCCACCATGAAGCCAGTACTTTTCTACTGGCTCCGTTTGTGGCTCCATGATGGAGCCAGCACCTGCTGCTTGTAATGGCAGCACAGCCATTGGTTTGATTGTATCATTCTCAGCCGTCCATGACATTTTAGGACGAAGGGAATAAAAGGGAGTCGAAGGGAGCAAAAAGGACTTGAGTTCCCTGCTTGACAGTGTTATATTGTATGTAGTGAGTTTGGGCGATGACCCAAGCTCATTTTTCTTTTTCAGGCCCTGCGGTGAAATTGCCGCGGGGCCATTTTTATGCGGTCCAGCATGGTCACATCGACTGCAAAGAAAATTGCCGATGTCACTTTGCTCGGATTTTTACATAAAAGAATGTAGGGCAAATATTCACCATGAGCTTCACGGCAGCAAAAAACTTCAAAAAGTGTTTCCACTTTGCCTCGCTTTTTACATAGGAGGGCAGCGGGCAATATGGAGCCGCTGACAGGAGGTGGTGCCGGCATGATTCGCTGGAGTGATCGAAGGGCTGTTGATACTCGTGCGAAGTAATTTCAAAAAAATATCCAAAAGAGGTTTCCAAAAAGCTTGATTTTGGACATTAGATGATGACTCACGTGCTGAAAAAATTTTCTGGAGGTGGTGTCAATTTGCCCGATTTTTCCCATGTAGGGGTGAGGGGTGTCTGGCTAAATGTGCAGCGTGAGTTTCACCTCGGAAAAAAATTTTCCTCAGGTGTTTCCAAAATCGCTGATTTTCGCCATGTAGATAGGGAGGGGCAAAGGAAAGGAGAGCTACCTGTATGAGGATAGTACCCGCTGAAGACTATGCTGGACACTGTGCCTCTGCAAAAAATTTTCAAAAGAGGTTTCCAAAAAGCTCGAATTTGGACATTTATGAGTGAAGGGAGAAAACAACGATGCCGATCCTCGTGCTGAAAAAATTTTTCTGGAGGTGGTGCCACTTTGCCCGATTTTTCCCATGTAGGGGTGAGGGGTGTCTGGCTAAATGTGCAGCTTGACCTTCGCCTCGGCAAAAAATTTCCTCAGGTGTTTCCAAAATCGCTGATTTTCGCCATTTATAGGCGATGAGTTTCCCCTCGTCATCCGCTGGCCTCGCCAGCGAAGCGCACCTTGACAATCAGGGCCACGTTTCCAGATCTGTCCAAACCGCGAAGATCTTCCTCTTCGGAAGGGAGCGCCGAAAGGACCGGCAGTGAGCCAAACAAGGTTTCTTGCCAGAGGCAGCAGTGAAAAATAAGCCCGAACCAACAGCAATGAAATGAATGCCGGCCGAAAGCCGACATGACAGTTGGATTTCAAAGACTGGAGGGAGCACAGTGACAGAAAAGAAAAACCGCACGATTCACTACAGCTTCAAAGCGGCACCGGAAGAGGACGCCATCATTCAGAAAAAGATGAAAACCTTCGGGATCAAAAACCAATCAGCCTTCATCCGTGCCATGGCCTTGAACGGATATGTATTGAAGCTGGATCTGCCAGAGCTGCACGATGCGGTTCGTCTCATGGGCAGTCTGAGCAACAATGTCAATCAAATCGCCAGACGGCTAAATGAACGGGGATCGATATTTGAAACGGAAATCGATGACATAAATGATCGGCAGAAAGAACTGCGGACGATACTGAGCAGCATTCTTCGCAGGCTAGATCAAATTCAACACTGAAAGGAGTACCCATGGCAGCCACTTGCATCATGTCCATTCACATCAACAAAGGGAAAACCGCCAGGCAGTGTATTGGAGAACGGCTGGATTACATCATGAATCCGAAAAAGACGGACGACGGAATCCTGGTTTCGACTAACGCCTGCTCACCTGAAACGGCGGCGGATGAGTTCATGCTTTTCCGCCAGGAATACCAACAGAACACCGGACGCACACAGGAAAACGAAGTGATCGGCTATCACGTCCGGCAGGCTTTCAAGCCGGAGGAGATCACGCCGGAGGAAGCAAACGAAATTGGAAAAGAGCTGGCCTCCCGGATGACTGACGATCAGTTTGCTTACGTCGTGGCGACACATATCGACAAACACCATATTCACAATCACATCATCATTTGTTCCACCGATCTGGAGGGGCAGCACAAATACCGGGATGTGAAGCAATCGGCAAAGGATCTGGCGCAGATCAGCGATTCGCTCTGCCGGGAACACAGCCTGTCTGTCATTCAGAATCCGCAGGATAAGACCGTTACTTACAACAAATGGCAGGGCAATCAGCAGCGTTTCACCCATCGGGACGAGTTGCGAATGATCATCGACGCCGCGCTGCGGATGTAGCCGGACGGCTTTGATGCGCTGATGCAGCTGCTGGAAGACGTCGGCTGTCTCATCAAACGCGGCGCGCAAATCAGCATCAAGCCGCCGGAGGGTAAACGGTATATCCGTCTCGATACACTTGGGGAGGAATACAAAGAAGCAACTTTGCGCCGGACGCTGACAGGCGATCATGTGCACATTCCGAAAATCCCGCGGGGCGATTGTTCTAAAAATCAGATCAAGCGGCTGATCGACATTGAAGCAAAGCTCCGCGCCGGCAAAGGGAAAGGTTATCAAGTCTGGGCCGAGCGAAACAACATCGACGCAAAAGCGCAGATGGTCATTTTCCTGAAAGAGCATCAGATCGATTCGCTGGAAGAGTTGAACGATCAGATTCAGGAGCTGACCAATCAGCAAAAAGAGTTGAAAGCAGCTCTCCGGGAAAAACAAAACCGAATGAAGGAGATCAACCGACAGCGGCAAACGATCCGGGATTACAGCCGGACAAAAGCGGTTTATACCCAGTATCGGGAATCCGGCTGGTCGGTGAAATTCTATCAGGAGCATCGGCAGGAGATCGAAGATCACAAAAATGCGCAGGCCGTGTACGGACCTCTTGGCGGAAAGCTGCCGACGCTGAAAGAGCTGACGGCAGAATACGACGGGCTGAAAGAGCAGAAAGAAAACGATCAGGCAGTGCTTAACGAACTGAAACCAAAGCTCACGGACCTGAAGCACATTCGGTATAACTACGATGTACTGGAAAGAGACAGCGCGCCAAATAGTAACCAACATGTCATACCAAAGGATCACCACTTCGATGAACACGCTCCCCATCACGATGACGAATCCCGCTGATTCGCATAACAACCACAGCGCTTGCGCTGGTAAAAAAGGGCTTGGGGACGCTGCTCCCCAACAAGCAAAGTGCAAAAGGTGCTACCTTTGCCCTGCTTGCTACTATGCTCCGGGGCTGGTTTCAGGAGACCATGGAACCGTGTTCCCGAAAAAAAAGATTTCATTTCGTGAAAACTTTTGGTCCTGAAACCCCAGTAAAACCGTCATTTCAGAAAATCAAGCGGTCGTAAAAACGCCAGTAAAGCCTTACGCCGCAACGCTTTCCGAAGTTTTCAAAACGTGAAAACGATTTTGAAGGCCGTGTGATATGATGACGGTGAAAGCCAGAGCGTCAGGCTTCATCCCAACGACTTTCCGCTCAGGAAAAGCTATCCTGCGCGTTCACATAAAGCCGTCCTGCGTCATGCCGTCGCGAAGCATGATCCGAACGCAGGACGGCATCGCGACCTTTCCTGACTGTGTGATCGGACACACAGTCAGATGTCACGACAACTGAGAATGAACAGGAGAAATCCATGAAAGAAAACGAGAAGCAGACAACTGAAATAGCAAGTGAAGATAACGAAAAGTCTGAGAAGAAAAAGATTGTCAGACAACCTTGGTGGCCGGATTGGTTCACCGGCAGAACGATCAATGAACCGATCTTCTGCCGTGAATTTCTGAAAAAGTATCGGCTGGCCTACACGGAAAACTCTTTCTTCTCTGTGGAAGGAAAGGTGACGGATGAGAATGCGCTACGCGCTGTCATCTATCGGATGGTGGAGCGTTTCGTTGTCACCGGCGTGAGTAAAAAGGTGGATGACATTGTGAAGGCCCTGCGGATCACAGCGCAAGTGAAAGAGCTGCTGCCGCAATCGGATCGCATTCATGTCAGGAACGGCACGTTGTTTTTGGACGGAACATTCACCCAAGAAAAGAATGAGATCGTCCGATACAGGCTACCCATATCCTTCAATCCGAACGCGAAGTCGCCCGAGCGTTGGCTCCGATTTCTCTCCGACCTGCTGCGGCCGGAAGACATTCCCACGCTGCAGGAATTCATCGGCTACTGCCTGATTCCCAGCAACGCCGGGCAGAAGATGCTGGTGATCAAAGGCAGCGGCGGCGAAGGGAAAAGCCAGATCGGCAATGTGTTGTCCAAACTGTTCGGCGCATACACCAAAGACGGCAGCGTTGGGAAAATATCCGAGAACCGATTTGCCCGCGCCGACCTGGAGCACGTGCTGCTGATGATCGACGACGACATGCGATTGGAAGCGCTGCGCCAGACCAACTATGTGAAGTCCATCGTCACCGCGAAAAGCAAAATGGATCTGGAACGCAAGGGCAAGCAGAGCTATCAGGGCTGGATGACGGCGCGCATCATGGCGTTTTCCAACGGCGATCTGATGTCGCTGTTCGACCGGAGCGACGGCTTCTTCCGCCGACAGCTGATCCTGACCACCAAGCGAAAGCCGCCTGACCGGCCGGATGATCCCGAGCTTGCCGACAAGCTCTGCGAAGAATTGGAGGGTATCTTCCTCTGGGCCTTCGAGGGTTTGCAGCGGCTGGTGAAGAACAACTTCCGCTTTACGGAAAGCGACCAGGCGCGTGTGAACCGGGAAGCCGTGAAGAAGGACGCCAACAACGTGGAGCTGTTCCTGGAGTCGAAAGGCTATATCACGTGCGGGCCGGACTGCTCCGTCAGTTCCAAAGAGCTGGGCGATGTGTACCACACCTGGTGCGAAGAGAATGCGTACCCAGCCTTGAAAAGCAAAACGCTGATCGAGCAGCTGGTGGCCAATCAGGAAAAGTACGGCATCCAGTACACCACCCATCTCATCAACAGCGCCGGCCGTCAGGTCAGAGGCTTCAAAGGGATCGGATCGCTGATCAAGACATCCGGCTTTTCATCGGGCGGATGGCAGCAGGTGGACCCGGATGACAACCCGTTCAAAACTTGATAAGGAGTTTTGAGCAAAACAATGCGTCCATGCGTCCCACATGACAGCATGACAGGGCGCTGGACGGGACGCATGGACGCATCAAATGAAAGCCTGCAAAGAAAAAGTCAAGCCCCAAATAGGACTTGCTGCAAGAAAATTTGGCAGAAGGTGGGGAGAAAGAAGTGCAGCACAAATAAGCCACCACAAAGTGCCGGCTTAAAAAGAGAAAAAAGGAAGTGATGTCAGAGGGTTGCTTTCAGGATGGTGGGAATGGGAGCTACTGGCTGGAGAGTGTCCAGCGAGGCAAAATAATCTCGCAGCTTAGCATAGTAGCGTCGCAGGAACTTGTTGGCTGCTGCAAGCATATAAACATAGAAGGGCTTGCCTTCCGCCCGTTTCCGGTTAAGGAACTGAAACACAGGTTCATCTTGGGGAGCACATTGCAGGTAAGTTCTAATGACATTAAAAAGGGTTTTGCGGAGGTAGGGAGAGCCTCGTTTAGAAGATTTGTTGCTTCTGACGTTTTTGTCTCCGGACTGGTTAGGCATGGGATCAATACCAGCAAAGGCAACGAGAGCCTGCTTCCGTTCAAAGCGGCGAACATCGCCGATTTCCGCCATAAGCTGCGGCCCGTAGGACTTGCCAACGCCGTACATCGCCATGACAACGGGGTATTCAGGCAGCATAGCAGCAAGCCGATCCATTTCCGCGCGATAGACTTCCACTGAGCGCGAAATACTGCTGAGCTGATTTGCAGCTTCCTGCACAAGCACTTTCACGACCTTTGACTTTGGGGTCAGGACAACAGCGCGTTTCGCAAGGGCATATACTTCTTCAGCGTTGCTCAGCTTAAAGAGATAGGCGTGGCGCTTGCACCATTTTCGGTAACGCTCACAAAAGGCTGCGAAGGGCTGCTTGCGCACACAGTCTACATGCCAGAAAGAATGCGCAAAGTCAACCCATTTCTGCGTTCCATCACTGCGCACCGGGCTGTCAAAGCACTTTCGGATGCCGGGAAAGGATTGCTCCAGAAGTGCAATCAGATTATTAGCAGAGGCCGTCCGCTGCTTAGAGGCAAGCTGAAACTGGCGGTTGAGGGTTTTGAGATCGTAGCGAATTGCATCCATGGGGGTGAAATCGCGCAAATCAGCCCAATTATCAAGCGCGTAACGAGCAATTTTTACGGCATCAGCCTTATCAGTTTTTACGCGGCGCAGAGAATTAGCGCCGTATTCCTTGATGAGAAGCGGATTAACAGCGCAGACAAAGAACCCTGCTTCGTGCAGCGCTTTTGCAACCGCTTCATAGTAACGCCCCGTATGTTCCATCACGACACGGGTTTCGCCGTCAATAGCCTTCAACTTCTCAGCCAGTGAAGCAAGCCCCGCTATATCGTGAGTCACATCAAAAGGCAAGCAAACAACTTCTCCCAGAGGACGAAGCACCGCAACT
>OIEM01000058.1_pt1 | contig 69808 bp, 72 predicted proteins | sample 1581761 | NCBI WGS metagenome assembly OIEM01 (sample SAMN01760978, study PRJEB22395) | human gut metagenome | reverse complement strand
TTTACCTATTCTTTCAGTGTTGCCGCCAATAAAACAGATTGCTCCTCCACCGTAATCTTCAGGTGAATTAGCAGAATTATTGACGAATCTGGAATTTGTAATTTTTATTCCGTCAATAAGCTGAAGGGCATAAATAGCTCCGCCGGCAAAGTTTTTGGAAACAGAATTTGAAATAAATGAACAGTTGTCAATTAATATTTGCCCGCCAACTGCCTGAGCATAAATAGCTCCTCCTGCATGGTCATTATATCCTGAAGCTTCATTCTCCTTAAATACAACGTTCTGGAATTTAATATTGCATTCAGATGTACTGAACTTATCAATGAAAATAGCTCCACCAATTGTTGCTTTGTTATTAGCTATTGTAGCATTGATTACTGTTAAATTACCTACATTATAAATGGCTCCTCCATTTCTGCTGGATTTTGAGTTGGATAATGTAGTATTGATTAATGTTAAATCACCTGCATTTCCAATTAAAGCTCCGCTTTCACTTAATGTTCTTCCATTTGAAAAGTTAATATTTTTAATTGTTACGTTTCCTTCAAGAATATAGAAAACACGGTTAACATCTGCTCCAGTAAGAGTTACACTGCCTTTCCCAGTAATATTGTAATTTCCATCGATTTTTACATTCATGACAACATAAGTTCCATTAAGAATTATAATATTGCCATTTTTATTAATGGAGAGTGCTTTTTCAATAGAAGCTACTGGAGACTCTTTGGATCCGTCATTTGTATCTTTACCATCAGTTGAAACATAAGTTGTTCCATTATAATAATTTGCATTCAAGTCTAGAGTGATTGTTTCATTATCAAATTTAACAACAATAACATTTGCTGTTTGAGTTAAAACACTGTATTTTGAAATAGCTACTCCATTGGAAATAATTGCATCAGTTTTAGTCAAATAGCCAGTTTCTGTATTAAAACTAACATCCAATCCATCAAATACATGATTATCTGAAATACTTCCATTTTTACCGTCTTTTGTAATATAGTAATTTAAATTAGCTTTAATGTTAAACTGATCATAAAGAACAGGAATTCCCCGGTCATCATAAGTTACCTGTAAAATAATCCAGTTGTCTATGTCAACTCCGTCACCTGCAATATCATTTGGATTTTTGTTGGAACCCCACCAATTAGTATTTGCAGTTACATAAATACCCTCAGACCTGGTTCCATGCTGAATAACAGTATTATTTCCATTATTAAAAATAGCGCAATTATTTATATTTAAGGTAATATTTGAAGTAGCTGAAGAAGACTTATCATTATAAACTGCACAATTGGTATTATTATAAATTCTTGAATTGGTTATAATCAAACTAGCACCGGCACTGGATAAATCCTGATTTATAATAGCTGCTTTAGTGCCTGTATTGTTGACTATTGTAGTATTATCTACTATAATTTCACTTCCATAATTCTGAATTGCACTTGGATAATAAGTTGCCTTGTTAAATCCAATAATAGAATTTGTAATATTTACATTAGATGTTCTGGCATAAACAACAGCATTATTAGCCGTATTGTTGTAGAAATTACAGTTATCGACAATTATATTTGCATTTTCACCAAAAAATGCTCCTCCCCATTTAGCAGTATTATTGAAAAATTTTGAATTTTTGATTGTTAAATCAGAATTATATGATTGAATTGTTCCGTCAGTAAGAGCATAATTTGAGTAAAATTCACAATTGTCAACAGTTAATTTTGATGAAGCAGTATTATAAATAGCTGATCCTCCTTTATTCCATCCTGATTTAACAGTATTATTGTTGTTATGTAATTTGGAATTAGTAATTACAACATAACCTTTGTTAGTGTTATAAATAGCACCACCACTTACTGCTGTGTTTTCATATAAATTAAGAAAGTCCAAATAAAGATCAGCACCATTATTGTAAATAGCACCACCGTCTTTAGTGTTAACTGCATTTTTAATATTTAAATTTTTTAAATAAACAGTATTTCCTGAATTGATAGTAAAAACTACTCCTGAAGCATTACCGTCAATAACAACATTTCCTTCACCGGTTATATTTAAGTCTTTATTTATGAGAATATTATTTTCAATGTAGTTTCCCTGAAGAATAACTATTTTACCAGCAACTGCAAGTTCAATTGCTTTAGCTATTGTTTTAACCGGACTTAATTTAGATCCTTCATTTGAATCATCACCGTCAGCAGATACATAAACAGTATCCAAATCTTTAGTTACAATTGTAATATTTGCTTTTTGATTATCTAATGTTGCACAAACAATATTTTCTCCATCTTTAACCACATAATCTATTTTAGCCAGTCCTTTTTCAACAGGTGCTGCTTGTTTGGTTCCGTTCTGGAATTCAAAAGTAACATTTCCATAATCTGGAAGTTTATCATTTAAGATATATATGTTGCCTTCACTGTCTTTATATTTATTTAATCCGACTGCAACTGTAATTGTACTTCCAGGATTTATATTGGTTGATGGAGTATAATCCATATCCAAAATAACCCATTTATTAACTGGATTTTTTGTATCTTTAACTAATGTAGCAAAATCAGGATTATCACTTCCCCACCAGTTATAATCATAAAGGCTTGTTCCTCTTGAACCTCCATTTACAATAGTGTTTCCATAGTAATCACTATTATTTGTGAAAATAGAATGAGTTACATTAATATAGGAGTTAACTTGCTGAATAATACCTATTGCTCCATTAATACCCTTATTATTTGCAAAAACGCAATTTGTAATGTTAAATAATATGTCTGTTGTCATACCAACACGTATAACTACACCGTATTTATCGGATGTTGGTGTAAACATTCCTTTAGCATCTAAAGTATTGTTAATAAAACGACAATTATTAATTCTGAAATCTGCTCCAATATTACTTGCCCCGATAATTCCACCAGTATTAGCAGTAGAATAAAAGTTTTCAAAAGTACAGTTTTCAATTAATGTATGAAATTTATTTCTAGAAAATGACAAAATAGAATTACCATATTTACCATTAATAAATTTGGAATTTGTAATGGTTGTTGTTCTGGAGTCTTCATCAGCATTAACAACACAACCTAAACTATTGAAGAAACTGGAATTATCAATTAATAAATCACCATTATTATAGAATACTAATTTATTATTAATAAAAGTAGAATTTATTACATTTAGTTTGTTTTTATTGTTAAAAGCTGCACTATCAATCATATCCCCTTTACAATTTACAATATTGATATTTTTAAGAGTCAAATCTCCTTCATTTGTAATGAATGTAGAATATGCACTTAAACCTGTTAGATTAACATTTCCTTCACCTTCAATTGTGACAATTTTAGAAGAAGGAATAGAAATAGAACTGTAAGAATATGCTCCGTCAAGCATTATAATATTTCCGCTATTTGGAACAACATTTAAAGCATGAGTTAAACTAGCTAATGCTTTGTCTTTTGTTGAACCATCATTTGAATCACTACCAGTTTTAGAAACATAAACAGTTCCGGAAGTTGGTGATTCCAAACTAGAATCAGTATCACCAGCAGCAATTTCCTGAGAAGAATCAATACTACTTAATTGATAAGTAGTCGAATTATCACTCTCCTCAACTTCTATTGCACTTACCATGTTAATACTAAAAATCATTAATATTAACAGGACCAGTATAAAAATCCCCTTTGATTTGTTCAATTTTATCACTTTTCAATTAATTAGTTAATAAAGTAAAAAATACTTTAACATTAATTAATTATATTTTATTACTAATAATCATTTCTAATTGAATTGAATTATAGCAATGAAATTTAAGGACAATCCAAAATTAAAAAAAAAGAGTTATCTAAATAAGTATTTATTTGGATTTAAAAAATCATCTAAAAAAGTTACGAAACTTTTATTACTTAAATCCAAATCATCTAATGAAAGGAGTTCATAGCTGGTAATTATATTATCCAAAAGATTTTTACCTACTTTTATTAAGGAAATATTTTCATAACTTAAAACATAATTAATAAAATCAGAAGCTGTTACAAATTCCCTTGGGATTTTAGAAACAACAAAATCATCTAAAATATAGCAGTTTTCAATTCCATGCTTGTCAATAAAGTTTTGTGAGCCTCTTTTAACAAAAACCTTCGGACCATAATGGATTTTTGTATTATTTAATCTGGACACATCCATCTCAAAAAGCAAAACAGCTGTATTTTCCTCATCACTCCAGTAATCAGATTGGTAAACAGAAAAATCTTCATCATTTAATTTCTCAGCTAAAGACTCGGTTGTTTTTCTAAGCTGAGGATGAAGGGTATCCAAAGGAATGTCAGGAATATTAAATTTAACAGCTATTACATCACTGCCTCTTTTTTGAAATTCTTCTAAAATTTCATCTTTAGCAAATTTATTAGCTACCGGGTAAAAATACTCTTTTTTATTGTTGCTGGCTAAATAATTTCTTGCAGATTGGATAAATTCAGCCATTTTATCTAATCTTAATGCAGCCCCAACATTACGGTTCATATCAGTGGGATCTATTACGATTAACGGGTCATTAAACAAAGCTGCAGTACCATAACCTTCCAAATCAACAGTATGCCCATATCTCCATTTTGAAGCTTCCTTTAAAGTGTTTTCAAAAGTCCCATATTTTAAAATCAGCAGTTCACACAGATAACCTGCAAAGCCCCCTACTTTAAATTCAGAGCCATATGTTCCTGTCATGTCCATGAATCTTTTTAAAAGAAGAACTTCTTCATTCTGGTCTTGTTCTAAATGAGATTTAATATATTTGGTATGTAAAATTGTCCTGTCAACTGCAGATTTCAGCTGGCTTCCGTCTTCAATTTTATAGCATGGAACAAAATCCACTTCAAAACCATTAATCTGACTAGTTACATATGGGTGAGATGCATAATGTTCACTGGCATCTCCATTAAAATAATCGCTGCATTTATATCCCAAATATAAACCTATTTTTTTAAGCTGTGCAACATCCACATCTAAAGGAAAGGAAATAAAGATATCAATATCTGATTTTCCGCTTAAATAAGTTTTCTTAGCTACAGAACCTACAAGTGAAGCACTAGCAGTGATGCCTTCATCTTTGCAGACTTCATTTAAATAACTGATTAATTTATCTGAAGTCTTAAGAATTTCTCTGCTTTCCTCTTTTGAAGGTTTAATCTCATTTAAAATCTGTTTATAATCCATTAAATCACAAATCGTAAGTTTTTAAATTTTCATAAATCGGACCTGAAGGCTTTAAAGTGCTTTTCTTAAAAGCAATGTTTGAAATATTCATTTCCCCAATTTCAACATTTTCAAACTCTTCAATAATATCTCTAACCTGATTTTTTCCTTTAGCTGATTTCATACGGCCAATAGTAAGATGTGTTGAGAATTTTTTATCCTTATCAAAACCTATAGCTGCGAATTCATTATCTAGCTTGTCATGTAACTGGACTAAAAGTTCGTCACTTTCAACTCCAATCCAGATAACCTTTATATGATTATTATTCGGAAAAGCTCCGCAGCCACTTATTTTAATATTAAATGGTTCAAAATCATCAGCCACTTTTTCAATTTTTTTAGAAATTAAATCTATACCTTCAGTATCTATATCACCAAAGAATTTTAAAGTAAAATGCAAATTATTTAAATCAACAAATTTAATATTTGCATCAATCCTCTTAAATTCTTTTATGATTTTATTTACTTTAGGTTTAAAATCATCATCTAAATCAATAGCTAAAAAAGACCTGATCTGAGACATTAAAACACCCTACTGTTCAATTATTGTTTCATCAATAGCTATACCAAAATGTCTGGCATTTGATTCAACATATACTTTAACTTTATCCCCTATTTTGATATCCGCTACTGATAGAGGATTATTATCAGCATCAACTATTCTAATTGTTTCTGCATTCTGAAGAAGTGTTCTGATTGTTTTGCCTTCATATTCTGCTTCAATCAATATTAAAGGCCTTCTTTCAATTTTACTTCTTCCGACATATGCAGTTCTTGTTTCACCTTCTGTATTGACAATTAAAACTTCGTCTCCTGCAACAAGTTCTGAGAGGTATCTTGTTTTATTTCCCGGAACCATTACATATGCCTGAACAGGACCTGCATTTACTCTGAATGGTCTTGATGCTACATATTCACTTTCAAGTGACTCACTATGTACTAAAAATAATGATTTGGAATATGATCCGATTAACATACCTTCTCCAGGCTTCATCATGTCAGTAGTGTCAACACATACTCTGTCACCTGAACCTAACGGTTTAACATTAGTAACAGTAGCTACTTTCAAATCATATTTTATTTTAGAAGCGTCTACAACTAACTGTGCTATTTTTTTAATCTGATTAAAATCATTTGCTTCAAATATTACTCCATCAGTACCATGTTCCAATGTTTCAATAGCCAATTTAGCTCCGTCTTCATCGGCTACTGCAGCTATTATTTTTACATCTGCTTTCTGCAGGTCTGCAATAATATTTTCCAATGGAATAACTGTCCAGTCAGTACTTATTAAAATAATGTAATCAACAACAGAACCTAAACTGACAGCTAATTGCTCATGATTTTTATCTGTGATTTCCACATAAGCACAAACAGTTTTGCCTTCTCTTTTAGCTTTTTTTGCTTCCTGTAAATCTTGTGATTGGTTTAAATCTTCACTAAGGATTAAAGATCCGTCACCTTCACCATTTATTCCAACAAGATAAATATCTGCATCATCACTGTTAGCTACTATTTTTACATTTCCTAACTTTTGGATTTTATCATAATCATCTAAATCCAAGACATAGCTGATGCCTGATTCCAATGCAGTTGTAATCATCTCTTTTTTATCATCCCATGGCTTGTTTGGAGTCATTATCCAAGCGAATTTATTTTCCACAAAATCACCTTATTTCAAGAATTTTAAAGCTTCATTTACTTCTAAATCATTATGCACTACTTCTGAAATAGCTTTAGTTATTTTACCTGGGTTTTCAGCCTGGAAAAGGTTACGTCCAAATGCTACTCCAGCTCCACCAACTTCAATAGAATCTTTTACCATCTGCAATAATTCTTCGTCAGTATCCACTTTTGGACCTCCAGCTATTACTACAGGCACTAATGCTCCTTCAACTACTTCTTTAAATGAATCAGGATCCCCTGTATAATTGGTTTTTACAATATCCACACCAAGTTCTGAACCTACACGTGCAGCATGTTTAACTAACTCCACATCATGTTCATTTTCTACCTTTTGACCTCTCGGGTACATCATAGCTAAAAGAGGAATTCCCCAGTAACTGCAGGTTTCAGAGATTTCCCCTAATTCCTGCAACATTTCACTTTCTGTTTCACTGCCTAAGTTAACATGCACAGATACTGCATCTGCACCTAACTGAATAGCTTTTTCAACAGAAGTAACAATTACTTTATTATTTGGATTTGGTGCTAAGGAAGTACTTGCAGACAAATGCACAATAAGACCTATATCTTTACCGTATCCTCTGTGGCCCTGTTCTACAATACCTTTATGCATAAGTATTGCATCTGCTCCGCCTTGTGAAATGCTTTCAACAGTTTTATCTATATCTATAATACCCTTCATTGGGCCATTAGAAACTCCATGGTCCATTGGAGCTATTACAGTCCTACCGGTATGTCTGTTAATGATTCTTTCTAAACGAATCTTTTTACCAATCATCATGTTTAATACCTCATTTCTACTTATGAGTAATATTCTCTTTAAGGCTCTATATAAATATTAATACATCCTATAAAAAAAAAAGATAGTTTATGTTAAAAATATAAAAAACACATATTAGTTGAATTTATAATGTTAACAGTCAAATTGCTTTGATTTGTAATATTTTGATGTACCATTATTTTCATTAGTAATATTTAAAGTACTGTTAGTAGTTGCAATTGTTGCATTTTCAAAACTTGTATTAGTGGAATTTACACTATGGATACTGTTTGATAAATTAATATTATTATTTTCTGTGTTTATATTTATATCATCAGTTACAACAGATTCATTTCCAGGCAATATCTAAATTAAGATTTTAAAAGAAATAAAACAAAATAAATGAAAAAATATTCAAAATATGAGTAAAAATTAAAAATAATATATACTACTGAATAAATGATATTATTTCATTCAATGAAGATTAAGATTTCTACAAAGACAAAAAAATAAAAAGAAACTCGAAATAATAAGTTTCTAATTTATATAATCTATCCACAAATTCTTTTAAATGCACATTTATTACAATGTTTATCTTTTTGACGTGGATAATTATTTTCATTAATATTTTTAGCTACAATGTCCATTTCATCCATTATCTCCTTAATTTTATCATGATCCACTGGAACATCCACTAATTTCTTTGATTTAATTGCATAAACTTTTAATTCACTTATTTCCCTATCTTTCCATTCTTCCAATAATTTTAAAACACCAACATAAACATATAATTGTTTTTTATGCCATTTCATATATTTAGCTTCAGAACTAGTATATTTATAATCCAATAAACCAATTTTACCATTATCAGTTTCATATATTAAATCAATAGCTCCGGTTATACCATAATCTTTATTTTTTACATTAAATTGAACTTCAGAATCAATTACTTTTATTTTATTTCCAAATGTATGATAATAATGAATAACATTATCAACAATATCATCTAATTTATCTGTTTTTAATTTCTGTTTTCTATCATAAGCAATGTTGGGATTTGTGTAGAACAAGTTTTCAACAATGTTTTTAACCTCATCATCACCCAAATATTCACCAGTAGCTTTTATGCGTTTATTAATTACTTCTAAAGCTTTATGAATTACTTTACCATAAGTAATTTGAGTTTTATCAGAAATTTTAAAATGAAAATGATTTAATAATTTGTTTCTAAACGGACATTGAAGATATGATTTTAAAGAAGTGAAACTTAACTCTAATAATTCCTCTTCAAAATCTGGTTTTTTACAAACGGTTTTTGGAATTTCAATTTCTTTTGCTTGAAGAGACATAGCATAATTCTTATTTATAAGTAAATCTTCAACTAAAGAAGAACCTTTATAAGTAATTTCATTTTCTTTATCTGACGGAGGAACAAGTGAAGATAAAACTAAAATGTCTTGAGCTCTTGTCATTGCAACATAAATTATTCTATTTTCTTCTTCTTCATGAATTAAAACTTCTTCTGACTCATTTTCAAAATCTTTATATTTTAAAAACTCATATGGAGTAAAAAAAGCAGGTTTTCCATGAATATAACCATTATCAGGATTTGGACTTATAAATTTAGATGGGAATTTTTTATCAGAAAATGAAGCTACAATAACAACTGGAAACTCCAATCCTTTAGCTTTATGAACAGTCATTAATTGAACACCATTAGGATCCACATTTGAAGATCCATAATCCTCAATATTAGTATATAAAAACCAAAAAGCACCACGAATAGCTTTATTATAATACATTTGCTCATAATTATATAATGTATTTGATATAAAAGCTAAATTACTAATTTCATCTTGATTATTAGGATTATTGATGAAATCTGCATTAAAATAATCATTTATCTCTAATAATCGCATATAAATTTCCAAAATAGTTAATTTGTTTTTATATTCAATATCTTCAGATAAAATATTTTCACGAATTTCAAATAATTTATCAAAAAAAGCCAAATCATCTTTATTCTTAATTCCCCACTTTTCTAAGTTTTGAACATTTAAATAAGGAAAACCGACTTTATTTACAATATCTTTTAATATTTCTTGACCATTTTCAAATTCAGGTTTATTATATTTTTTAAATACTCCACCAAAACTTCTAACTCTACTTTTTTTACCAGTGACTTCAATACTCACATCTTTTTCAGCTGCAACAACATCATTTTCATACTGTTCCTGAATATTAAAAAGAATTTCTTTTGTTTCATCAGACAAATTACAGAGCTTCATTTTAAAATCAGTGCCAGTAAATGCCTTTAAGTTAAGCCATTTCTTTTCCCAGGAGTTCATTATATGATGATCTTTATCTTCTGAAATAACATAATAAATCAATGTTAAAATAGATTTAATTTCATCTTTATCCAGTAAATCTTTATTTCCTTTAATAGCATAAGGAATATTATTTTCATTAAGTAAATTCATTAATGGTTTAATACAATTACCATTACTAGTAACAGACCTTGTTAAAACAGCTATTTCATTATAATTATCAATTTTACCAGTTTCTTTTAAATATTTAATAAATTCGCAGATATTTTCTGCTTCATTATCTTTATCTTCATTAGAAATATAATAAATCGGGAAATCAATGTCCCTATTACCTTTTAAATCCTTTTCAGAATGAACATCTCTTTGAGGTTTAATAAGTGCTTCAGACACATCAATTATCTGATTAGTTGAACGATAATTTGTATTTAAACTTATTCTTTTAACATCATATTCATTAGATAACTGTTCAAAGTAATTGTCATAAGAACCTCTAAAACCATAAATACTTTGATCAATATCTCCTACAAAAGTAGCACTATCACAATTTTTCATTAAAATTTTAAAAATTTCCATTTGAATAGGATCAGTATCCTGGAATTCATCAATTAAAATATTTTTAAAAACAGAATCTGGATTTTCTCTAAGATATTCCAGTGCTTTTAGTTGCATATGACCAAAATCAATAACATTTTCTTTTTCCATTAATTCTTTATAAATTGGATAAGATTTAGCTACTTGTAAATACAAGGCATTGTAATAAGATTGTTTAAATTCCTTATTTTCCTTAACTTCCATTTTAGGAAATTTACCTTCATTTTCTTCCATATATTGTTCTACAAAATCAATGTAATCTTGACTAATTGGATAATTATCTTGAATATATTTTATAAGATTTTGTGAATCAACACCAAAAGTACAATATTCCTCATATTTATTAATAATGTTTTTAGCATCCCTTTTAGAAGCATAAGCTATTCCAGTGAATCCTAACTCTTCAAGATGTTTTCTAACAAACATATTAATTTTTTCACCTAAATCATCATCAATAATACTTAAATTAACATGCCCTGCTTTTTCTAAAATTTTAGCACAAAAACCATGAATAGTAGATATCTGCATTTTTTGAACATCTAATTCTGATATATTATCTGTTTCTTCACTTAATCTTGTTTTTAATTCATTAGCTGCTTTTTTTGTAAAAGTAATAACAAGTAAACTTTCAGGATCAATACATTTATTATTTAAAAGATATTTTACCCTTTCAATTAAAACTGTAGTTTTACCAGAACCTGGGCCTGCTTCAATTAAAAGAGGTTTTTTACCGTCATACATAACAGCTGCTTCTTGATCTTCATTTAATTTTTTAGGTTCTGTTTTTTGTTTTTTAGGTTTAGATGGAACAAATTTAGGTTGATTTTCAATTAAAATTTCTTCAGGGGGATTGTAAATTTCACTAATTTCTATATTATGGGTTTTTGCAAATTCTTTAATTGCTAAATCAATATGCTTTTTTAAATCACTTTTAGGAACATAGTCCTTAATAATTAAATTTTCAAGCTCTTTATTACTTTTATCCGATGTTTGCTCGTTAATACTATTTAATTTAGATTCAAAATCTTTTCTCATTAATTCATTTTCTTCATTAATAATTAACATCATTTTTTCTAAATTAAGTTTATCCTCATCTGATTCTTTTTTTAAATTTTCAATTTCATTAGAAACTATCTTATAAATTTCATCTTTTGGAGCATAATTATCTGTAACAAACTTAATTAAATCAGCATTAGAATATTCCATTATTAAATTGTCAATTTTATCTTCAAGATTTTTTCTTGAAGAATCATATTTTTTTGAAATATTAAGTAGTTCTTTTTTAAAATTAGCTTTATCTTCACTAGATTGTATCATAGCCAAATTCACAGCATCATTAACTATTTTACCGACATCTTCTTTAGATACTTGACTTTCTTTTTCAATCTGGGTTAAAATATTTGTATCAAAATCAGAATTATGAATAATTTCATTATTATAATCATCCATAAACCATACAGATATATTAAATATAACTTTTAAAAAAGCTAATGCCACTCTTTCATTTGACGAAGAATCACTATGTCTATCATCATTACGGTATTTTCTTGCTTTTTGAAGCAATTTCTCTGATTTGGAATCAATGACTTTCTTATTTTTTAAATCAATTATTTTTTCAACATATGTTTCTTTAGGAGGAATTCTGGCATTTTCAAGTAATATATTTAAAATTCTTTCAAAAAATTTAGAACCTGAATTAATAGCTCCATTAGGGTCTTGTTTAACTTTTTTTTCCATGTCATGAGCCCAATCAAATAAATCAGGATAGTCTTCTTTTAAAAATTCAAAATTTGTTGGCATACTGCACCTATAAATAACTTATTTAAAAAATCAAGTAAAAATTTACTTATTAATCAATATATATATACTTTTGTTAATAAATTATTTATAATTAGCTATTTTTTCCTTAAAGAAGGCGTCCATAATTCAAATTCTTTAATTTGAGGAGGAATTCCTTCATCAATGTAAGATTCCAGATGGCCTTCCTGTGATTTAAAATCTTCACAGCTTACAGCAGCTGAATTGCAAAAATCAACCAATCCTTTATTTCGAATTAATGAATGGGTTGGTTTAAATGTTGATGACCAAATATAAAATACTTTAAAAACAGTGTCAGGATGATATCCCCCACCTAAATCAACAGACAAAATATCACACTTCTGAGCTAACCTAAAGGCTTTCAAAAGAATCTCATGACGCCTTACATCACCGGATATAAATGTCAGATTAGAATATTCATCAGCCAGTTTTTCCATTTTATCTATTGCTTCAGGACTATTATCAATAGCTATTATACTAACATTGTCAAATTTATCCAAAATCAGTTTTGTAGTGTTTCCTACATGACATCCCAGCTCAACAATAACATTTCCGTCATTGGCTATGTCAAACAGCTGCTTTCTATATTCTTTTATATCATAGCTAATGTTTATCATACTTTATACCAATATTATCCAGTTCATATATATCTAAACCTTCAATGTTTAAGTTTTTGAAAACATCTTCATTATATGCAAAGGCAAATACAGTATTTCCAAGCATTGCCATTGAAGAACCTAAAATATCATCCAAAGAATTAAAATAATCAATAAGATCACTTACTTCATCAGACATCAGATTTGTCTTTTTTGAAAATTCAAAAGAAAAGTCTAAAAAATTCCCAATTGACGGATTTTCTACAAATCTGTTTTTTAACTCCAAACCTGCATCTGAAATTATTTTTTTATAATCAGGGTCCTGAATAATAGATGCAGTGTCAATTTCACCAAATGTTTTAGTAGCTACAACTAACTTCTCATTAACAAAAGACTTTATTTCGCCGATTCCTGGAGCTCCTGCTTTTGTTCTTAAAACAACACCTCTCCCCATTTGAGCTATTACATCACCTAAACCAGATCCCAAATTAATTTCTGCCCTGTGAGCTATCTGACCGCATTTTTCCAGATTATATCCCAAATTAAAAAATTCATTTAAACCAATAGCTAGGCCTAATGCAGATGATGCTGACGTTCCGAATCCTGCTCCAATTGGAAGCTGAATATCCTGAGTGATTTTAACCGGTTTTTCAATGTTTAAAATCTTTAAAACTTCATTGATAACTGTATAATCTCCCTGATTAACTTCAATTTCTAAAGTATCTGAAGAAGAAATATCTGTTAAAACACCTCTGTTTACTAAAAAACCAGCTCCACAAGACCCATTTTTTAAAGGATTTACATTGTTTTCAATGTTAAAAAAACCTGTAATGTGACCCGGAACAAAAACTGAAATATCCATACTATAAAATTACTTTTTAATATTATTTAAATCTCATTACCTGTTAAAAAATTTATAATATTAAGATGTTTAACTCCCATATAAGACATATCAAAATCATCTAATGAAAGAACATATTTTGGATAATTGTCATTTACCTTTAAAAGTGGATCAAATTCTCTTTTATGAATTTCTTCATTAGCTAAAATATAAGTTACCTGAATATAAATTTTTTCAGAACCTTTTCTGCAAATAAAATCAATTTCTTTAGTATTGTATTTACCAATATTAACTTCATATCCTCTTCTAAGTAACTCAAAATAAACAATATTTTCTAAAGACTGGCCTATATCCAAATCTTTTTTTAAAATAGATTCTCTAAAACCTAAATCCACAACATAATATTTCTCCAAATGATTTAATATTTTTTTACCAATTAAATCCTCTCTTTTCACCTTATATATCAAACAAGCCTCTTCAAGATAAGAAATATAATTATAAACAGTATTTACAGAAACATTTATCCTATCTTTTTTAAGATATTTAACAATACTATTAGCTGAAACCAACTGACCTATATTTGATACTAAAAAATGAGTTAATCTAATTAACAAATCAACATTTTTAATATCAAACCTTTTTATAATATCATTAAATACAATTGAATCAAATAAATCGTTTAAATATTGGATTTTATTATCCAATTCAAATGATGCTGGAAATCCCCCAAATGTTAAATAATCCATGAATAATTCTTTTTTGGACAAATTAGAATCTTTGTTGTATTCCAAATATTCAACAAATGAAAAAGGAAATATTTTAATATTAATATAACGTCCTGTCAAATATGTTGCAAATTCACCACTTAATAATTTAGAATTTGATCCTGTAACATAAACATCAAAATTATCTAATGAAAAATATGCATTTACAAGTCTTTGCCAACCTTCAATTCTTTGGATTTCATCAAAAAACAAGTAATATTTATCTGTTTTATTAGATTTGCTTTTTATATATTCATTTAAGTCATTTATTGTTGAATAACTAAGAAAATCTGGTGATTCTAAATCAATGAAAATAATATTTTCCTCTTTTATTCCATTATTTTTTAAATGATTAACAACCTGTTGTAACAATACAGATTTGCCAGAACGCCTAACTCCTGTTAAAATCTTAATAATATCCTTATCAATTAAATCAATTATTTGATTTAAATAATGTTCTCTTTTAATCATATTTTACCACCATTTCCAATAAAAAAAAATATTACCTATAGAAAAAATATTTAATTAAATAAAATTTTTTCTTTGTACTGAAAAAATTATTAAAAAATTTCTTTTTTTTCATTAGATAATATAAATTTTATAATTAAAAGTAGTATTTTAACATATTTAAAATTATTTAAATTATAAAAAAAATATTGCATAAAACAGCAATAAATAAAAAAAAACTTTAAAAAAAATTATAAATTATCATTAATCCAGCATTTGACTTTGTCTTTTGAACCTAAAACATCACTGCCCTTAATTTCAAGACCATTTCTAATATCTGCACCTTTACATAGCTTTTTTAATTGTTTTTTAGATTTTCCAAAACCGGAACCCTCATGAGTAACAAAAGGTTTTACAACTTTACCTTTAAAATCCAATTTATCTAACTGAGATTCAAAAACAATCGGCATTTTTCCCCACCAAATGGGAAATCCTATATAAACCCCTTCGTAATCCCCAACATCTTCAAGGGTTTCCTTTAATACTCTGCCATTTTTCTCATTTTTAGTTACTTCAGTACATTCCATATAATCTTCAGGATAGGGAATTTCCGGTTCTACCTTAAAAACATCCCCATTAGTTATCTCTTTAATATAATCTGCAACTACTTCAGTGTTTCCTTTCTCAACTACTTTCAAATCCCCTTCATAATAATTTTCACCGGCACGTGAAAAATATAAAATCAAATCTCCAGACATAAATATCTCCTTATTATCTAAATATAATTTATATAAAAAACCGTTATTAAGTATATTCCATTTTAAAAAAAATACTGGGCAATATTTATTTATTATATTTGATATAACTCAATAATATAACAATTATACTGGGGGAGAAAAACTTTGAATAAAAGAATAGATTTACATATGCACAGTTTATTTAGTGACGGAGAATTATTGCCTTCAGAATTGGCCCGAAGAGCTGCTAATTTAAATCACGAAGTTATAGCTATTACCGACCATGTTGATTACTCCAATGTTGAGCAGATACCTCAAATACAAAAAGCTATTGACGATATTAATGCCAATTGGAACATCAAGGTTGTTTTAGGTGCTGAAGTAACTCATGTACCTACAGAATCTATTGACGGAGTAGCTAAAAAAGCAAAAGATTTAGGTGCGCAAATTGTTGTTGTTCATGGTGAAACATTAAATGAACCTGTAATTGAAGGAACCAATTATGCGGCAGTCAACAGTGAATATGTAGACATTCTAGGCCATCCCGGTTTGATTACCTATGAAGAAGCTCAAATTGCAAAAGAAAATGGAATCTATCTGGAAATAAGTGCAAGAAGTGGCCATTGTCTTGGAAACGGTCATGTAGCCAACATAGCCAGTGAAGTAGGTAATAAATTACTTGTAAATACAGATACACATTCACCGGATAATCTAATTACCTTTGAAAAATCTTATGAAATAGCTCTTGGAGCAGGATTAAGTAAAAAAGAAGCTATGGCAGCTATTGTTGATAATCCTCGGGAATTACTTAAATCTAAAGGGATTTTATGAAAGCATCAAAATTACTTAATGAAATAAGAGAAAACCTAAAGGATTATCCAATTGATTATCTGAAAAACAAGGTAACTGATGATAGATACAAAGATCCCCTTACCAAATCACTGGCCAAATATAATTCCGGAGTTTATGATGAAATCTATGAAAAAGAGCTTGAAAATGATTTCAAAATAAACGATGGAGTCGTTCAAAAAATAAAAGGAGACATTAACTTTTATTTTGACAAATATGCTCCAAACGACAATGAAACTAAAGAATTTACAAAATACATTTCACTGTATCTGGCACTAATAGTTAAAAAACCTCTGCATCCTTATGGAAATGACCCTAAAGAGGATGAGGTTTACATGAAAAATAACAGCTATTACTGTAAAGGAAGAGCAAAATTTATAAAAGACCAGAAATCTCTCTGCAGATATTGCATTTGCAAAAATCCGCCATTTGCATTTATGTTTTAAAAAAATAGCATAAGTGAAAAAAAATCACTTATTCAAAACTTTATACTGCAGTATTAAGTCATCACCTAATTTAAATGAATCAAAAAGCTCCAGTCTTACCCCTTCATCCATTGTGTCAAATCCTTCACCGTCAAATAATGTATGTGAATCCTTACCCCCAACAACAAAAGGAGCGACACAAATTCTTATTTCATCAATTAAACCCTCTTTAATCATTGAAAAGTTTAGAGTTGAACCCCCCTCAAGCATCAGTGTTTTAATACCGCTTTCATAAAGATAATTCATCAAATCTTTTAGGTCAACTCTTTTATCCCCGCTGAAAAAGAAGTCAATTCCCCTTTTAGTAAAATTGGCATATCTGTCACTTACAATAAAGTCAAGTTTATAGTCATTAGCTCCAGCTATTATGGTTTTTGCATCCTTATTTGTTATGCGTGCAGCTATTGGAGTTCTGCATTTGCTGTCTACCACCACACGAACAGGATTGTCTTCAGGATTTGCATCTATTTTATGAACCGTTAATCTGGGATTATCTGCAATAACCGTATTGATCCCAACCATTATTCCATCAACTTCACGTCTAAGTTCATGAACTCTTTTCAAATCTTTTTCACCTGAAATATTGGAACTGCCAGTTTTAGTGGCTATTTTTCCGTCCAGTGTCATTGCTGCATTTAAAATAACATACGGTTTCATTCAAATCATCCTAACTGATAAAAGAATTCCTTAATCTGCATGAAATTAGCCAATGTCTGGTTTTGAAGCACATCAGGCATTACTATTGCAACAATTATACCGATTAATCCGCAAACAATTCCAATAGCCCAAATTATTTTAACTGCCTGCTTTTCAGGAATCGGTTTTCGCAGTACAAGCCTGATTAAAGATTTGAATCCGACTTCAGGCCTTACCAGATTTCCATTTTCATCTACCTGAGTCGGTTTGAACTGTTGCCTTTCCATAACTCCTGCACTGTAAAATTTAAGGGCTGCATCAATAATGTTAGGCAAAAGCACAATCAAAGCAATTAATTTTACACGACCTATAAAAGCTATTGAAACAATTGTTGCCCCTATAATTAAAGTTCCGGTATCTCCCGGGAAAATCTTTGCAGGATATTTGTTAAAGTACAGGAAAGCTATTAAAGCTCCAAGCATACTCATACTGATAATTGTAACATCATATTTTCCCAAAATAATACATGATATTGTTAAAGAGGTAAGTGCAATTATTCCAAGCCCTGATTCAATTCCATTTAAACCTGCCAGCATATTGGTTAAATTGGATCCGATTGAAATAGCTATCGGAATACAAATAAGATATACAATTCCAACATTTGGAGGTGCTGCCCATATTAAAGGAATACCTGCCAAAAACAATAGGAACAGCTTTTCTTTTGATGAAAGCACAAGCAAATCATCAGCAATACCTATAATTCCTACAAGAAGAATTACAATTAAAACAATACATAACGGAAATGTAAGAATGTCATGCATACATATTCCTGAAAAAATACCTATTATAAATCCAAATAGGATACCAAATCCACCCATTTCAGCCACAATCGGCTTCCATGATTTATGCAGGTCCTTACCTACAATATCTGCCTTTTCTAATTTTCTAATAATTCTAGGCATTGATAATCTTGTTACTAAAAAAGATAAAATACCACAAATTATTGCTATTGCGTACAACGGAAGTTGTGGGAATAACATCATAATAATCACTTTATAAATATTTTTATCACTTATAGAATAATAAATTTATGATAAAACTAGCTAAAGTTCACTATTCCAACTAAATCTATTTAAAATAAATCATATACATCTCCCAAAATAATTTAACATCACTATTTCCATATTACACTTATAATATTTATTTACCTTTAAAATTTTATATTAAGACCTAAAAATTGTTATTTTTAAAAACTAACTATTTTAAATACTATATAGTTCATAATACTGGATATAACTAATAAAAATAAGGGGTGAAAAAATGGTTCATCAAAGTGAAGATCAATTATTCAAGTATGCTACAAAAGAAGATGGGTTTGGATTATTGAAACTTCTTAAAGAATCAAATGCAAATATAAAAGAAATAGACTTTAAATCCGAAAATTTAACATATAATCCTACAGAATTGATAGAATTAGATCCTAAAATATACAAAACAGACATGATACTGGAATTAGACCATTTAATTGTATTAACCGAATTCCAGTCAACAATTGTAAAAACAATAGATGAAAAACGATACAGGTTATACACTGCCCTTGTAGATTATGCAAAAAGAAACAATAAACCACTAATACTAATAGTCATCAGCACTGCTGAGAAAACAAAAATAAAACAGTACAAAATAAATAAAGACTGTGTTTTTACAATTCCAATCGTATCACTAAAACACTCAAAAAATAATCATAGTATTTATTATATCAGCCATAATATATAATATTTACTATAATTTCCTGATAATATAATCTCCATAAACTAATTCATCACCCATATCCTTAAGTAAAATCATTGCAGATTCCTTCAACAAGAAATTCTTGAAAAAATCAATGATTTCCACATAATGGAAACCATTTGCTACATCAACCCATGCATCAATAGAACTCCACCAGTTATCCTCGGAAACATGATAATATTTTAATTCATCACCCACAACTTTAAAATGAAGTGATGTGTCTTTATAATCAACAACATATTCCTGACTCTCAATATGAACATATGATTTATATTCTTCAAGCAACCTATGTATTGCTTGAGGATTAGATTCATCAATATTCTTCCAATGTTTTAATCTCGTGTATGCTTCAATTGATATTTTAATAGTTTTAGTTTCTTTCTTTGCCACGATTCTCCACCTCATTTAATACTCTAATAATCACATTATCATATGTTTCTGAAGAACTGATTTTAATATTATTCAATTCATTATAATCTTCAACATATACAACTAAATTTTTAGTCATTCTCCTCATAATCCAACTCCTCTGTTGATTCTAAAATCACATACAACTTTATCTTTACCATATAATTCATTAATTTGGTTTAAACAACCAGTGAAATCTGCTACTTGGTATGTGTCTGGTTCTTGATTATATTTGTACCCATATTGTACTTTAGGATCATTCATTATATTGTCATATACTCTACCCCATAATATTATGAGTAGGTTTGGAGCATTGATTGAATTTTTGTATATTACACCATTTATTATTTTGTTTCCAGATTTATTTAATATTAATGTATCTGTATTATGTTCCAATACTGCAAAGGTTTTATTATATAATGGTTTTGTGATGTTCCCAAAACGATTTACATTGTAGTCTTCAAGTATTTGTGCAACATAATTGTATTTGTAATGGAATCCTTTCAATGGCAAATTATATATGCTCGGATAACATTCTAATATAGTTAATGTGTTTTCCAATACTCTTGGAACATATTCGTTGTTAATATAGTAGTTTAATGCATATTCTTTTGCTTCTTTGAAAGGTGTTTGATGTTTTGATGCATATGTGTCGGGAATGTTTTGTTTTATGAATTCATATTCAGTTAATAATCTATTGTAATCTGCTGATGTTATTTTTTCATAAACTTTATGTTTTATGAATAATTGTGTTAGTTCTTCCTGATTGAAGGTGGTTTTTTCTATTCCATGTTTTATTGTGACTTTCCTCATCAAATCTGGTATGACATATTCTTGTTTGTTGTTGTAGATGACTAATCCTTTATTGAATTTGTCAATGTATATTTCATTGTTTTCTAATTCTTTTATTTTTGCATTTATGTTTTTGTTTTTCATTTTGTTTGTCTCCTTGTTGTTTTTTTGAGTACACTTGTTTGTGCTTCTCGAATATTACTATATTCTTTCTACTATATAATAGTTTCTATTTGATTTTTATAATACTTTTCAGAGTTCTAATAATACTTTTTGATTATCTCGATGGAGAAGGCTTATTTTAAAAAAAATTATCTGAAAATGTTTCGTGCAACCTATATTGTGAAAAGTTGATGGCACTTCATTTATGCCTTATAAAGACAATAAAGTATGGAGTGTTCTCAGAATTGTTACGACGAAGACAAATTAGTACGGTATATATATGAGAGTTTAAGAATAGTTGATGGTTCTATGTTGCGAAGGATATTATTTAATAATTTTTTTTACATGAAATTTTATTTATTTATTCTACTATATAAAACTTATTGTTTTTCTAATAATTTATAAAAAAAGTAATTATAAAAAAATGAATCATTAAAGAAAATGAGTGTAGAATTAACAATATCAAAATAAGATGAAAAAATATTGTCAAATCCATAGAAAGATCAATATAGACATTAGTAATAAAATATTTATCAGTAGTCTACTAATAATGAAAAAATGAACGACAATGATTATAAGAAAAAACATTAATAGTAGACTAATCATAAATACTTAAAAAATAGGTGTATATGGAGAAAATATTAAATTACAAATTCAATATCTTCTACACGAACAGTATTTCTACCAGCATGTTCAGTTGCATGTTTTGCTTCTGCACTAACTTCGTAGATTGCTGATTCAGCATATTTAGCCATTAATGCTACTGCATCTTCAGATACTCTTTTACACCCTGCTTCAGTCATTATTCTACGGATTGGTGCTAAAGGTAATGTAGTAGTCATGGTTTGTCACCTCCAAGGTATAGTTATTATTACTTTTTTATGTTTGTTAATCATTAGATGAGATATTTTTTGTTAGGAAAATTTTGTGAAACATATTTATAAAAATATGCCTCACATATTACTTTCTTTTTTTCTCTCTAATCTCATATCTTTATTTGTATTATAGGTGTATTTAAAGGAGAGTGTATATTTTACTTTTATTATAGTATTGTTTTATACTATACAAACATAAAAACAAAAGTCTTCTTATTCCCCCCAAAGTCCTTCTTCTCAACAATAAATATATATAAATAATACTCTAATTTAAAAAAGAAGAATGGAGAATCCTTTTTGTCACGAATATTGAAGTGAATTTGAAGTGCAAAGCGAAGATTGGTGGAAGGTATTTTCCACCCACCAACTATTCAAAAAAAAACAAAATTAGAAATGGAAATGAAAATGAATTTAGAAACGAGATTAAAAATGAAAAATGAAATAAGAATGGAATTGAAAAAGGAAATGGAAATGAAAACAAGTTTAGAAATGGAAATGGAAATGGAAATGAAAATGAAAATGGATTTGGAAATGGAAAAAATAACACAAACAAAAACATAAAACACACAAAAATAATCATCTAAAAACTAAACTAAAACATGATTACATACAACAATAACTAACCTAATCAACCATAAAAACAAGTATCTAATACTCACCCGTAAAAAATCCGATATAAAATAAAACATATCTACATATCAAACAATATACTCACAAAAACAGTAAAATAGAAAGAATATTATCATATTCGGTAGGAGGCGATCATATGACAATATAGATTAATTATCTAAAAAGAACAAATGTCAGAATCAAAAAATAAGCCAATAATAATAACAATAACTCCCATATACATATTATATGGGAATTTGGGACCATTAAATTATTATTATGAAGAATATCTTTAGACAATAAACCTATACCATCACATAATCTTATTCAAGAATTAAATATTCACACATTCTATAATAGGATAATAGTTCATGTAATGTTTGAATACACAAGACACATTAGATAATCCTATACTATCTAATATTTGTTTTAGAGGTTTAATTAATCTATTAATATTATGTTGGATTATTCTATAAGTCTTACCGTCTTTAACAGTGTACAGAAAGGTCTAATATAATATGAACAAGTGTTTTAATATAATAGAGTTGAGCTAAATCATTAAATCCTTATGATTTATAATATATGTTTAAAATTAATTAGAAGAATATATTGGATAACATAATATATGCTGGGGAAAACTGGATAATTCATAAAAAAACCACCATATATAATGTTCGTGTTATTTTAATCCTCAAATATTAATTTTAATAAACCTCTAATAATTAATTTTGATTAATGAAGTATTTAAAGGAGAGCCATCTTTTTATTAAACCATCTACCATCTACGAATTAAACTATTATTTGTAAACTAAAACCATCTACCATCTACGAATTAAAATTACTCTTACCATCTACGAATTAAACTTATAAATTATCTACGAATTAAGGACATGATCTACGAATTAAAATCTATCTACGAATTAAAAAAAATCTCCGAACCATCTACGAATTAAAGACCTAAACCCATATAATGTAAATGATGCAGGATAATATGTATCATGGGTAAAATATATTAAAATAGTATAACGTGAATAATATGTAAAATATGGATAATAGGCATAATAGGCACAAACACAATAAAGAATATAATAACCATAGTAATATATTCAATTGCTGAAGCTGAAGCAACAACAGAAAACACGAACACAAACAACAACAGACACAATAAAAAACAAATAATGAAATAAAATTAAAATTAAAGAAATTGTAATAAATCAACAAATAAATATAGATAAGACAATATTATAAACTAATAAAACACCAACACCATAAAAATAATTAAAGAACCACATAATTAAATTAATAGTTAAAGTAAAAAGTAGTAGAATAATTAAAATAAATTCTTAAAATAAGATATAAAACAAGGACAGAAAATAAAAAAAATCATAATATAAAAATAGGATCATTAACAGCAACACCTAAAAAATAAATAAGTTGATCATCAACAGCAACACGTGAAAAATAACAATAATATAGAACATAACACACACTAAAACCAAAAAGTATAAATAGTAGATAGAACATAAGATAGAATAACAAGTAGTACAACAGTATTACTTAAAAAAATTAAAAGGTGTATATTATGCAAAGTGTTATTATTAATACAAATTATGCAAAATTTGAAATTATGCAAGATGAAAACGGAACAGTATTTGAAAGACATTCAAATTATAATAAATGTTGTTTTACAGAATGGGAAGAAACATTATACGGCAGTATAGAAGAAGCTGAAAAAGGCATATATTATTTATACTGTTCAGATTTTTAAGGAAGTGTTAAATATGTATTTTAGGATATTAGAAGACAATTTAAAACCAATACAAGATATTACATTACAAGAATTATGCGACCAAGACACAAGATTAAATATATTATTAGATCTAGCAAACTCAGCAGATAAATTTGCAACTAATATATATAATAATAGAAATAAGACAGAATTTGAAAATATGCCTTACGAAGAGTTAGAGAAACTAATTATAGAAGAGTTAAAAGAATCTACTTTTATGTGGCAAATAAAAAGACTATTGTTATTAGATATAAATAATTGTTGGAAATAAAAAAGGTGTTTAAAATGGTATATAGAGAAATAATAAATAATATGGGAATAACTGATGAAAGTATATTGTTAAGGTGTTGTAACCTTAACGATTTTTTATATGGCTATCATTCATATAATATATTTGTGGATGAAACCGCAACTAAAAAAGTAGGAGCGGAAATAGAATTAACCTATGTAAGCTTAAGAAGCTTACTAAACGAAGTAAAAAACGGAAACATTAACATTAAACAATATAGGAGCAGTTATAAAAATATTATAGCTACTTATGACGGAAGTATAATAGATAATGACGGAGTAGAATTTATAACTCCAGCATTAAATATTAATGAAACTATCGAAAAAGCTGAAGAATTATTATATAATATATCCGCAGAAGGTGGAAACGGTGCCGGATTACATATACATTACGACAAGGCGGATTGGTTCCACGACAGCACAGAAAACATTTGCAAATTTATTGTTTTGTGCAGCATGTGGCAAAGGTGCCTATTTAAAGTATCAGGTAGGTACCGCCAAGATTGGGACGAATGGTGTCGCCAAAATATTGATTATGTGTCAGAAGCTATTGAAACATTAGAAGAATTAGAATATGACGACGAAACCCACGAAGTTTTAGTAAACCTACAACATAGCGAAACTATAGAGTATCGCGGTTTTTGTGCATCAACAGACCATGAACTTATAGGCTCAAGGATCTATTTTATTGCTGAATTAATAAATTACAGTAATAAATTATCAATTAAACAAGTTACTGAAATATGCAAAAATAGAAGATATTCTAACACTATGTTAAGAAAATTTTTAAATAAATTTGATGAATCATTATATAACACTCAAATATTAGACGATATTAAATCATTTGAGAAAAAAACAATTATACATAAAAATACTTGTATGATTGGAAACAAGATTGAAGAAAGATATATTCAAGACATTTACAGACCAAGGAGATATTAAATATGTGTGTAATTATTTATTCAAAAATAGGAACTGAAATTAATGAAAACGAACTTAAGGAAGCATGGGAAACAAACCCAGACGGAGGAGGATATGCCATAATAGAAAATGGCAAGGTTTATTATAAAAAAGGATTTATGAAATTTAACGAATTTTTAAATAGTTTTAGGAAATACAATAATAAGAATTATGAAAAAATAGTACATTTTAGAATAACCAGCAAAGGAAGCACGAATAAAAGACAGACACACCCATTTAAGAAGAATAACCCAAATATTACAGAATATACCGGAAAACGACCAGTATATTTTATGAATGGAACCATAAGCAACCTAACACTTGAAAAAGGTTTAAACGACACCGCCACGTATATAAGAAAATATAGGAATGGTATAAAAGCAAACAAAGCGGGAATAGATATTTTATCTCAAGCTACAAGTTGCAGATGGGCAGTAGCAACACCAAGAGGAATATTTGTTTCAGACGACTTTATAAAGAAAGACGGTTTATATTATTCAAATCTGAATCATAAATATATAAATTATTATTATTCTATAAAAGCAGATCCAAAAAATTATTACGAATATGAATATCCATTAAAGGAAATAATAACAAATAAGAAATTAAGGAAACAAATATATAAAGACAAGACATTATTAAACGAGGTAGAAGACTTTATTTATAATGTCTGTAATAATTATTTGTGTTATAATTGCTCTGATTGTATATCATATGCTAAGAATATAGAAGAATTAGAAGAAATAATAAATAATTATAAATAAGGATCTATTATGAAAATTAGAGGCTACAATATTAAAAACCCGGAAACAGTAAACCAGACAACAATAAAGAGAATATTAGAAAGTAACTTAAATAAGGAACAGACATATAAATTTAAACATAATCAATACTTTAAAGAAGTCACAATATATCAAAATAATAAACAGATCTATAAAATATATGATATGAATTTTAACCAATACTATTATATTTGCTCATATTTAGAGTCAGTATTAAATATTAAACAAGTAACAGAACCAGAAACAATATATACAGACACAACAATAACAGAAGAACCAGAAGAATATAAAACAACAATAAAAGAGGATATAATATGCATAATAAATACAATACTAATAATAGTTATAATAATAACAATAATTTATATAATAACATAACATAACAGATCCATAACATAACATAACACAATACATAATAATATAGGATATATAATAATTATCCATATTATTATTAGTTTTATTCTTTTTATTGTTGTTTATTGCTTGTTTTTTATTCTTATTTATTCTTATTTATTCTTATTATTCTTATTTTTTTATTCTTAATTATTCTTTTATTATCCTTAATTATTCTTATTATTCTTATTTTAATGTCTATTTTTACTTTAATGATTGCTGTTAATACTTAAAAAATTGCTAATAATCATAAATAACAGCTAATAATAACTAATAATTGCTATTAATAGCTAAAAAAATACTAAAAAATTGCAAACAACACCACAAAAACAATAAAAAAAATAACTAAAAAAATTACAAACAACCACCACCACCAAAAAAAAAAACAAAAACAATACAACACAAAAAAACAAAAACAAAAACACAAAATTTGACATACATTGTTGTGTTTGTTTTTTTCATGTTGGTGTGTGTTTGTTGTGTTTTTTCTTTTTTGTTTTGGTTTTTTATTTTTTTTCTGATGTTTCTTTGTGTTTGTGGTCGTATGTAGTAAGACATATTATAGTGTATGTATATTGTATTATGATTTTTTTTATAGGATTTTTTTTGTATGAAGAATTTTTGTGTGTCTAATCATAGGTTTCCTTTTGTTTTTGATGATATTGTCTTATATGATAATCATCATGATGAGTATTTTTGCCTGTTTAGTGGGTTGGTGCTTATGTGTGAGGGTGTCTTATTGGTTGATTCTTCGGAATATTATAGTGCAGTATATGATTAGGAAGTTATTTTTTTTATAATATTTTTTATGGTTGTGGTTGTTTCATGGTGGATAATATTACTATTTTAATTGTTTGCATCAGTGTTATTGGTGTTTTGAGTTTGTTTCAGGGTATGGAAACTGTTTTAACTACTATTGTTGGTGGTTTGATTGGTTTCTTGGCTAAGGATCGTGTTGTTAATTTGGAGGCTGTGAATGAGTCAGACACCTAAGCACCAATGTTGTCACGAGGCAGATATTGCTGAACTTAAAACACAAATTAAACATAAAAGGTATGAAATTAATGATATTGAGGCACGATTAGATAGCTTCAATGAAAAATTAGATGATTTATTAGAACACTTGAGTCGTGTAGAGTTACAATTGATAGAGACCACAAGTGTGGCAAGAACATATAAGTCAATAATCTACTTATTAATCTCTATTTTTGGATTATCTGGAGTATTATTCATAATAAAGACCGCAACCATTTTATTAGATTAATTTATGGGATTATAAGGTGGTGTGTGAATGAGTGAAGAGTATAAGTTACATAAACCGAAGAAACTTGCAAGGAGTCCAGAATTATTAGGTGAAAAAGTTGCTAAATATGTTAGGAGTTGTGTAAGAGTAGAGAAGGCTGCTGGTTTAGCAGGTATAGCTGACTCCACATATCGTAACTGGAAGAGATGGATGAAGGAGGAGCAAGAACATGGATATACTGGTACACAAATCCAAAGATTCTTCGAACCAATCCTTAAAGCAGAAGCTGAAGCCGAAATGGATTTAGTAACAGTAGTGACTGATAAGGCTAAAGTAGAAGGGGATTGGAAGGCAGCAGCATTCCTTCTTGAGAAACGATTCAAATACAATAATCGACAAGAAGTTGAACTTTCAACTAATGATGAAGAATCCAACAAAATTAACATCAATATTACAAAAATGAGTGAGAAACATGGTAAACCTGAATGTGGAGATGACGAACACTCAGATGGAGTGGATTGATGATAAGAGTCGTGAATTATTAATTGAGGGTTCTGCTGGTTCAGGCAAAACCATCTTCGCATGTTACAAAGCCATATTCTATGCATTGCAAAATGATATGGCGAGTGTTTATGTTTATCGTGTTACTTTACCTTCTCTGAAAAGAACCAGTTGGAAGGAGATTCGTGAATTATTATATGACTTGAAAATCCCATATTTCGAGAATAAATCCGAAGGATTCATTGAATTCGGTAATAAATCAAAACTCTATTTTGGTGCATTGGATTCCCTATCAAAGGTTCGTAGTATTAATGCTGATATGATTTATATTGAGCAGGCTGAGGAACTTAAAGACCCTGCATTTTATGAGGAATTATTACTTAGGCTTGGTAGGGGTAAAGCAAGTAGAAAACCAGGAAATTATGCTCAAATGTTACTTGTTGTTCAACCAGAATCTGAGGAACATTGGATATATAAAAAGTACCATTTATATGATGATGTTGGTGCACACTATAATGGTTTTGGTGAATGGGTTACTGCTGAACAGGATTTAGCTTACAAGAAAGAGCATCGTAAAACCGCCCATTTCCATTATAGTGAGAATTATTATCTCCCACCTGAAACCCGTGCTAATTATGATAATCTTCGTAATGTGGATTATGATTTATGGTTAAGATATAGTGCAGGTAAATGGGGTAAACTTTCTGGTGTAATTTATCCTAATTATGACACTGTTGTTCTTCGTGATTCATTCGATTTCTATACTGGTGGTGTTGATTTTGGATTTAACAACCCTTCCTGTTTCCTTTTATGTGGCTGGTATGATAATGAATGCTATGTTTTAGATGAAGTTTATGAGAGAGAATTGCTTAATCGTGATTTCATTCAGAAGACTAAGGATATGTTGTTTGAACACCATCTACTCCCCGAATCCTTGGATATGGTTTGTTGTGATAAGGCTAATCCTGACGATATTGAAGAGTTTAGACAAAATGATTTCGCCGCAGAGGGTGGAATCAAAGATGTTACTGCTAAAATAAATACTGTGAAACAGACTAAAATCCATATTCACCCAAAATGTGTCAATACAATTAAGGAAATTAAAGGATACAAATGGAAGGTTGATAAGGACGGAGTAACTCTTGATGAACCAGTTAAATTCAATGACCATGCGATGGACGCCCTTGGTTATGCAGTTTATGGTGTTCGTGGACAATTGAGCCCAACAAGGAACATTCCAGACAATAATGATAGATTTAAGGTTATGGCATTATGAGTATTTTTGATAGATTTAGAACATTAAAGAAGGTCACTCTTAACAATACAGAACCCAATACTGAACAGGAAATTGGTGTTCAGGGTGTAGATGATAATACTGATTGCCATAGTGTTGATTGGCATGATAAATTACCTGACCTTGTTAGACCATCAATCATCAACCTTCGAAAATGTGGGGCTACACCATTAGTTAGTGGTATTCTCCACGATTTTGTCATGAAAAGTATTTCAGGATATGAGATTGTTGGTGATGATCCTGAAGCCGTTGCCTATATTAAGGAGCATGAGGAAAGATGGGATATTAAATCCCTTCTTTTTGAAGTTAGTATGAATAATTTCATTTCAGGAGTTGATTTCTATGAGAAAGTCATTATTGATAATGAATTAACTCTTAGACAATTAGCTTTCGATGGTGAAAATTACCGTATTAAAGAATTATATGATGATTCAGGTACTGAAATTATTGGTTATCAACAATGGGTTAAATATAATCAACAAACCAATAAGGGCTGGACTGGAAAACATTTCTTCACATCAAATTATAGTGAAGAGTATAAGACTGTTAATTTCCTCCCTGAACAGATTACTGTCCCCTGTTTCTTCCGCGACCAAGGTAAACCGAAGAGTATTGTTCGTGGTGTTCTTGACCATGTATATATGATTGAATTGTTGAATCAGATGCTTCCACAAATTGTATATAAGCAGACCAATACTATGATTGCTACTGTTGGTAACAAGGATGTTAGGAATTTAAATTTATCCATTGATGAGATGAAGACTATCCTTGACAACATGACTAATTATCATGAAGCTGGGGCTGTTGCAGTTCCATATGGTGTTTCTGTTGAACTTGTAGGTGATACTGTATTGCCTAAAGTACAGGAATATATTAATGTTCTTGAAAAACAGGTTTATGTTGGTTTAATTACTCCTGAAGCAGTATTTTCCAGTAGTAGTAGTAATCGTAGTACTGCCGTTGTCCAATTAGATAGTAATAAGTCTGGTAGGGTTCTTATGCAAGAATTCTTGCAGAATAAATTGAATCGTTGGACTAAAAAGGAAGTATTCAATACCCAACTTGAAATTGGTGGTTATAGTAAAGACACTGTTTGGTTGGATTTCAATCCAATACAAGAAGTTGAAGATGGTTTAGATGATGAGGACATGAATAATTTGAATGTTTCACCAGGTGATGGTCTTAATATTAATAATATCCGTAATGGTGATGGTCGTTTAGCTGAAGTTAATCCATGATATGACCTAAATTATGGTTGTTGAGATTTTTTTAAGGTTGGTTTTGTGTTATGTATGATTTATTTAAACCACTATCTTCATTATATGTGGAAAATGGTTTAACTGATAAACCAGTCAGATATGATGAAGACTTTTTAAAAGATGTAATTAAAGATGTTGAATCAGTTGATTTGACTAAAAAACATACTAATGAAGTTGTTGGTTCTGTTTCTAATTTTATGTTTGTTGATGGTATTTTGAAGTGTGATGTATCAGATAATGTTGATATGTCTGGTTATGGTCTTAGCCCTCAATTTAGGGCAGAATTGGTTGAGAGAGATGGTTTTTTACAACCAGTTAATGGGGAATTGTTGAGTGTTGGTTTAACTAAAACCCCGAGAACTCATATTTTGAATAATAGTGAAGTTGGAAGTGATTATTTGTCTGATGAAATGTTACAACAAACAATGAGAAGGAATACTGAACTTGAGAAAGAAATGGCTCAGAAAGATAATGAATTGGAATCATTGAAACAAAAATTAGCTAAAAATGAGGAGTTGGAGAAGAAATATTCTGACTTGGAGAAGAAATATTCCAAGAGTAGTGCTAAACTTGAGGAATTAACTCCTAAAGCTAAAAAATATGATGAATATTCTGCTATTAAAAGAGATAAACTTTTAGATGAGTTGGCTGGAGATAGTGATGAACTCCGTAGTAAATATGAATCTTTTGATTTGAAACAGTTAGAAGTTATTGCGGAAACAAGAGTTATTAAACAAGAACCTCGTGGTGTTAGTTCAAGACAAGGTTCTGGTAATGGTAATCCTCCAAATAAAGAAGATGATGAAGAAGGTTTTGATAGGGATAAATTCAGAACCATGTATGAGGAAATAACTGGTGAAGAGCCTAAGTATATTTAATTTTTATAATATTTATTTTGTGGTGAGTATTATGGTAGTAAATTTTGGTAATGAAGGAGAAGTGAAAGGGGATTATGCACCTTTCTATATAGATATTTCATTTGCACTTGTTGAGGGAGATGTGTCATATAAGCCTGATGCAAATGGTGTATTTGGAAAATCACCTGTGTGGGATTTCGCTAATGAATTAGCTAATGGCGATTATGTTGAATTAATTGATTCAGAAGCGAAAACAGTTAAAAAAGCAACTGGTTTAAAACCACTCATTGGTAAATTGATAAGCAATCCTGAATGGGATAATGCAGCAGCAAGACCATTAGAGAATAAAGCTGATGGTGAATATGTTAGGAGGAGGGCAACAGTTAGATTGTATGGTACAATCATTGAAACTGTTGAATTAACTGAACAAAATGCTGAAATTAAACCTGGTGATGGTGTAGCAATCACCTCTGATGGTAAATGGGACAAATCAACTAAATCTATTAGAGCAATTGCATTAACTGGTAAAGAAGCATTGAAAAGTGGTAGAGTCCAAGTATTGTTCGGATACTATGGAAACTTTGAAAAATAATATTTTTTTGGTGATTAAATGAGTGCTGAAGTAACAAGTATGGAAGAATGTCTTCGCAGAGAATTCATCGAACCGTATATTTTAGAGAAAATGAATCCTTCAATGGGGTTCCTTGGAATGTTTAAACCAATTAATTTATATGGTTCAACTACTTTTGAACAATATGTTGATGAGGTTTCTGCAGAAGATGATATTAAATCAGGTGTATTATCAAAGCCTGAAGTAATTAGTGAAGAATCAAGATTACATGAAATTAAAGTTAGTCCAATTTCATCTATTCATGGTGATACTAAAAGGTATGGGTTCAGTTTCAGAATATCTGATTTAAAATCTACAAGAGAAAATAAACTTATTGAACCATTAATCCGTTATATGGACGCAGCAGCATATTCTATGAGTAGAATGATTAATTATGATTTCTTGAATACTATGGTGAACTATGCTAAAGCAAACACCATTACATTGAATGATGGTTCATGGAAAACCAGTAATATGATTTCTGAAGATATTGTGGATATGCAGGAAGCATTTGATATTGAAGGATATAATTATGAATTAACTGACATGTTTGTTGGTAAACCATCATGGTATGGTGCTAAGAAATATTGGAAAGCATTAAATGAATCATTTACTCCTGAAGATTGTGAAGGTTCAGCAATGCATAAAGTAACTGAATACACTAAAGGATTAGTTGGATTGGATTTGAAAATTAAACCATTGTCTTTCTATTATAATATTAATGAGAAATACAGTTCTGTTAAGGGTTCAATTGTTAATGTTGATGTATTCCAAGAACAAGCTTCTCCTAAGGATCACATTGTTGAGATGTGGATGGAGTATGGTATTGGAGTGAAACACCCTAAGGCTATGTTATGGCAAGAGGATGTGTAGATCCATTTTCACCTATAATTTTTCTTTTTAAAGATTTTTTAGAGGAGTGTTTTTTAAGATGGATTTGAAATTTGATTTTAGACAATTATTCCGTAAGGGGAAAATTGTTGATAAAAGATTATATTTGAATTTGAAAGATATTTGTGAACATATTATTGTAGGTAGTCCTTCAGAGTCTTCTGGTGCTGCTAAAATTGTTTCTACTGCTGCTTCTGGTGCTACTGTTACTGATGCTGAGATTTTATCTGCTCTTGGTAGTGGTGCTTGTTTTGGAGTGGTTTCTGATACAACTAATTCTAAGAAGTATTTTGTAGTTTCTGATGGTTCTACTGTTAATAAAGTTGAATTGTGATGATTTATGGAGATGGAAACATATTATGAGATTGTGCATTATTTAAAAGGTGCGAAACTCGATAGGCAATATCCTGTCATCTTGGAATCTGGAGTGTTAGATGATGATGGGAATGATTTATTGTTGTGGTCTGGTGATAATTTTGTTTTCGATTTATGTCATGATGCATTTAAGGGTGTTGATGTTGTTCAATTACTCATAAAATCATCAAATGATATAGATAATATTACTCCAAAAATAGGTTTTTGTATAGATGATGAAGGAACATTGCCAATCCTTGAAGCATCTGCACCAGACCAACCATTAATTAAAGATAAAACAACATTACTCGAATTTGAGATTGATGAAAATTATACTATGACTGATATCAGTAGTAATTTAACTGGTATCAAAAAAATTTCATTAAATTTTGGGGCAGATGTTGTTGATTTAAAGATACTTAGCATTGTTTTTAGAAGTCATGATTATACTCATACATTATCTGATTTGGATAAATCCTATGCTGATGGTGAAAGATATGTTATTGATAAATTAAACAGTACAGATTATTTCAATCATTATGAGGAATATCCTAAACAATTGGAGAAATATGTGTTGATGTGTGCTGGAGCATATGCTTGGCTCACCGTATGGGAATATGAATCTAAACCTATGAAAGAACCGAAATCAGAATCAAACAATTATGCTGATAGGTTGTTTGGTAAGGTAGATAGTGGAATTAAGGCATATTTGGATAGTATCTATAATAATCCTGAAGATAATTATATTAATCCTAAATTAACTGGTTCTACAAACATTTCTTGGGGGTTAAGGTAGATGAGTAAAGTGCAAGATGCCCTCGAACATATTGCGGCTAAAATTAGACAGCACCCATCATTTAAACAAATCACTATTTACTGGGACGATATTGAGTTATCCCCAAATTCTGCTTCTTTTCCATGTATTGTTTTCCATGCTGGTCCTTGGGGTCGTGAGAATGACCATGGTTGTGATGTATCTAAACGGACACTTGAAATTATTCTTGCTGATGATAATTTAAACAAAAGGGAAGCAATTAAAGACTTATGGGATTATAATGAAGCATTATTGAAAGTTATGGATAGTATTGAATCCAGTACTGATGAATTAGGGTTTGATTTAAAACTCATGGGAGGTAGTGAATTGGCTGTTTTAAGATATGTAAACAAGGATAAAGACAGTTATAAAGCTGCCAAAACTACTTTTGCAAGTTTAGTATCTGTTTATTATGAATTAAGGTATTGATTATTATGGATTTTAAATATATTGGGGAAAATGGGTTCAAAGACATTGACCTTGTCATTTATGGAATTATGGAGAAAAATGATGAATTGGTTAATGGTATGACCTTTACAGTCCCAGATGAAAAGAAAAGCCTTATTAAAAGACTTAAATTGAATGGAAATTATGTTCAAATTAAAAGGAAGAGGAGGAATAAATAATGGCGAAATCTAATATTGCACCAAGTGCAACTTGGCATTTTTGGGGATTTGGAAACAAATCCGATGACCTTGACAAAGAAACATTTGCTAAATATATGGTGAGTGTTCGTGGGGTTGATTTTGAATCTGGTAATGATATAAGTACTGAAACTGATGAGGGACATACTGGTACTGCTTCAATCGATATGGGTGAATATCGTAATGATGCATCAAGTGAACCTGAATGGGAGGACGCATGGAGATATGGTGAAGGATTTGAAGATTACTGGTATCACTTACTTGGAAAATACACTAAAGAAGAAGTGGCAACTGGAGTATATCATTACAAATTCTTCTTCCCATCAATTGTAGACCCAACAAATAATGATAATCCAATTGAATTACCATTAACTACTATATATAATGGGTTTGCTAAAACTGTTGATGATGGTAGAGTATTTAACAATGCAATGTTGAATGAATTAGAATGTAATTTTAAGAATGATGAAAAACCATCAATTCACCCAAAATATCTTTCTGATTACAATAATTTTAACATGACTAATCCTTCAAGAAGTTATGCTAAAAATACTAACTTTGTGAAACCTAAACAAGTAGCAATATATTATGGTGATGTTGATAAAAAATTAGAAGAGTTAAGTAAACTTGGATGTTACCTTGAATCTTCATTTAGTATCAATAATAATGCTGAAACTCAACCATGTCAAGATGATGAGTTTGGTAAAAACACCAAATTCATGGGTTCAAGAGAAACTGAAGGTAGTTTCAAAGTCCCATGGACTGATAAAACAAGGAAACTTGAACCTGAATTTGAAGGTGGTAATAGTAAATCTCATTCTGTTACTGATGAATCCATCTATAAACAAATTGCATATGATGCTGTTGGAGGCAAAATAGGTGATTCCACTTACAATTACCGTACTTTAATCCATTTCCAAAAAATTGTTTTAACTAATGCAGAATCCCCATTATCTGGTGATGAAGCTAAAGATTTAACAGTTGAATGGAAAGTGTCTGAAGAACCAGGACAATCATTTGTGACTGTTGATATATGGACTGATTTATCTGATTTACATACTGATAATGAAGGCTGCACATTAAATGACCTTAAATATGATTATGGTGTAGATGACCCATCTAATTCTGCCGACACCAAATATGATATTAAATTTGTTGTTAAAGAAGGGACTACTCCAATTAAAGGTGCTACTGTGACTGTTGGAGCAATCACTGGAAATACTGATGATAAAGGTGAGACTATATTATCATTAACTGCTGGTGATTATAGTGCAAGCATCAGTAAAACTGGTTACACTACTAAAACTGAACAAGTTAAGGTTACTGGCAAAACCACAGTTAATGTGGCTTTAGTCAAATCCTAAATTTTATGGAAATAACTTTTTATACTTTCTTTATTCTTCTTTTCTTATTTTTTTAATAAATTTTTATACTTTTTTGTGATTATTATGGCAAGAAAATTTACTGAAACCCCAATTCCATTATGTGGTAAAGAATTATATTTTAAAAGATGTCCGATGGGAGATTTAAAGAAATATGATGAGCAATTACAAGCTAAACTTAAAGAAATGAAACCAATTCAAGATGAATTGGAACTCATGGAAGATAATGAGGAAACATTGGTTAAAAAAATCAATAATTTTGAAAGGAAAATAGATATTATTGATATGAAAGATGAGCCATCAGATAAGGAACTTGATTTAGCTCTCAGATACTTGGACAAACAAGAAGAATGTCTTGATGAATTAAAATCTTTAAGAAAACAAATAGTTGAACATGATGAAGCACATGAAGAAGATTATTTGAAAATACAAGAAGAAACCACTAAAATCATGGCTAAAAAAGTTGAGGCGATGCTTGATGGAATCACTGCTGAAGAATTCTTAAACGAATATGATCCAATTGATATAAGAGTTGCTGGAAACCTCACTAATTATTATCAAATGTGTATGCTTGGTGAAAAAGAAGCCAAAATCCGTAGACAAATCCAATTAGATATTGAAGCACAAAATGAGAGAATAGAATCATTTCAGAGAAGATGATGATTCAACAAACCCCAAGATAATCACTCCAATGATGAGCGATTATTCTTGGCAACTTGAACAGATAATGTTAGGGATATATAAATTACTTGTTCATAGAATGAAAGGTTTAGGTATGTCCTTAAAAGAATTTTGGGAAACAGACACATGGACAATAAGTTTCCTTTATTTAACAGAATTGGATTTGATTGATGAAGAAGAACGAAGAATGGACGGTAAAAAATCAGACCCAAGTGACCAGAATGACCCAGAAGTTGAAAATTTAATGATGGAGATGGGTTTAATTGATGATTAGAACACGATTAGTTGAAGATGAAGTTACTCCTTGGTTGGAAAATTTAATGCCATCATTAGACAATAGTCGTAAAAGGATTCTTAACAATATGGCAGAGGTTCTTGTTGATTATGTTACCGAAGATGTTCCTTTACAATCAGGTTACCTTGTTGAATCTGGTACTGAGGATTGGGTTGTTGAGGAATCTGATTTTCGTGCAAGTATTAAAGTAAGGTATACTGGTGAAAAAAACCCACCAAGTAATCGTATGAAATATAATCAAGTGGGGTTTTTTTATCCAGATAAGGATTATGCATTATTCCAACATGAATTGATGGGAGAAAGGAGAAGAGGTGGTTCTGGGAAGTTTCTTGAGAAAAACATTCCTGTTGCCGAACCACATATTATGAATGCTGCAGCTGAAGGATACTGGGAAGTATTAAAGAGGAAATAAATATTTAAAGGAGATTAAAAAGATGACTGATTATCCTGTAGGTTCTGTGTCTGCAAAACTCGTATTAGATTCTAAAGAATTTAAAGAACAAGTTAGACAAGCGAAAGAATCATTAAAATCTCTTACTGAAGCTCTTAAAAAAGGTTCATTTAAAACATCAATTAATGATTGGAGGCAAATGGCAAGAGAATTAAAACAGAACTCAAATCAGATCAAAAATATTAAAAAAGATTTGAATAATCTTAAAAAAGGTCTTGATTCCCAGACAGAATCCACAAAAAAGGCTCAAACAAACCTCCAATCATTATCTAAAGAATATATTAATGCTAAAAAAAATATAGATGCGATGGCAAAATCCTTAAATAGGCAGATAACTGCATCACAAGGATTTTCAAAAGCAAGAAATAACTTAAACACATTAACAAGCAGTTATAATCGTAGTTTGTCACAGGATATGGTTAATAAATCATATAATGAGGCAAGAAATACACTTAATACTATTGCAAAATCCATAGATGCGACAAGGGTTGCATCAAAAGAGTATAAGCAAGCATTAAATGATATCAATACCATTTCAAGGAATCTGGAATTAAATCGTGTTACTCAAGAAATGAATAAACAGACTGCGGCTGCGAGAGAATTAGCTAATGCAAATAATCAATTGAAACAGAGTTATTATAATTATCGTAAATCATTACCTAAAACATATAATGATTATACTAATTATCTCAACAATCAAAAAGCACAAACCAAAATTACCTCTGGTGCTGCTGGTGGTAATGGTTATGCCACTTATTTAAGTCAAATTAATGCTGTTGGTACAAAAACAATTGGTTTAAATAAAAATTTAGCATTATCCTTTGCAGATGTTCGTAGTAAAGGTTCTGGTTTAATGAATGTATTTTCTGGATTGAAAACATCAGTATCTTTATTTAATTGGGTTGCTAAAGGAATGATTCATGATTTTGCAACAAAATGGGTTATGTCTTTAGTTGAGGCAACAAAAGAAACCATTACAAACAAATCTGAAATGGATTCTATGTTGCAACAAATGAAATTAACTGGAAACCAAGTAAACAGTTTCAACAAAGCATTAGATAATACTATTTCAAGATTCCAGAAAATGAATAAGTATTCTTTAGGTGAAACAGTTTCCAGTTTAGGTGTAGAATTCGGATTAAATGCAAAAGAAATGGAAAAAGCCATGCCTATTGTTGCAATGATTCAATCTGAATATATTCGTGCAGGAAGAACTGCAGAAGAAGCAAGTCTTGCAGTTAAAGATGTATTGCAAGGAGAATTCCAAAGGTTAAGTCGTGAAACTGGTGTTGGTAGAAATGAATTATTAGCCGCAGGTTGGAATGGTAAGAATACTGATGTAATGAGTTTGCTTGCTGCATTGGAAAAAATTGGTACTTCAAGACATTGGGATGTTTTCGCAGAAAAAGCAACAAGTTTAAATGATATTCTGATTATTACAAGTGATCGTCTTACTGAATTTGTTGCAAGGCTGGAATCATTTGTCACACCAGCGATTACTGGAATATTCAATGGTTTGATATCATTAGTTTCAAGTATTTCTGGCTGGGTTAATAACTTGGATCCAGCCTCTAAATTATTTACCAGTTTCACTACTTTAACCGCCGTTATTGGCACTGTTGGTACAGTATTGGCTATGTATCGTACAAAATTAGGGCTGGCACAATTGGCACAATTGGGTTTGAAAAACTCTATATTAGCAACTATATTCAGTATTAATGCGGAAGAAATTGCATTATTTAAATCAGAGAAAGGACATAATGCAGTAACCAAGGCCATCGTGAAGAAAATCACTGGATATAAGACTGAAACTGTTGCTGCATTATCTGCTAAACGAGCAATTGCTGCTTATGTTCTTGGGTTAGATGGTGCGATTGTTAAGGAGCATGGTTTTAAAACTGCATTGATTGGTTCAAAGTTAGGTTTACTTGATAATGAGAAAGAACTTGTTAAAATTAGAAGTGCTGGTTTGAAATGGCATCAAACATTATCAGTATTAACTGGCAAAGTTGATGTTGCTACTGCAAAGAATATGAGTTTTGCAAAATCATTGAAAACAATTATTTCAAGTGGTGCTGCACTTAAAACCATTGGATTAACAGCATTTTTCATAGTTCTTGCTGCGGCTATAGGTCATGTGTGGAGTCAGTGTGAAAAAGCTAAAAAAGCAGTTGAAGGATTTAATGATGTAATTGAGAATGGGCAACAGTATGTTACTAATGCTCAGAATAGTGTGAAATATTTTGAAGGCATAGTTAATTCTGCAGAACAACATGTGGAGAATGCATCATCTGCTCGTGAAGAAGCAGATGCAGTTAACTATTTAACTCAAGCAAAAAGGGATTTAGCAACAGCCAATGGTAATGTTGCTAATGCTGAAGAAGCATATAATCGTGCTAAACAAGTTAAACAAGACCTTGCAAATAGAAAATCACAAATAGATATCCGAAATCAACAAGAATTATCTAAAATATATCAAGAAAACGGTATAGAATCAGACAAAGCTAATGTTAAAGCATATGATTTATTATCTGATGTTAATGCTGGAACATATTATCTCCAAAAAGGTATGAAAGCATATGAGAACACTACTCGTGATGGACTTAAACATGTAGAGGAACACACTAATGAATTAGCCAAACAAAATGTGTCCTTGAAAGCAAGACAAAAATATGCTGAAGATTATGCAAGTGTAGTTCAGGAACAGGCATATAAATGGAAACAGTTTAATGAAGGGGACATGTGGGCAGGTGTTACTGCGGCATGGCTTGAATTAGTTAAAATATGGATTGATATTAGTAATAATCCAGAATTTGTTAAATTTGCTGAGGAATGTGCTAAGGCTTGGGGAAATTTACAGCCAGTGTTTAATCAAATAGGTGATGCATTACATTGGATAGGTAATGCATTAATTATTGTATTGCAGTATGGTGCGAGATTTGTTGCATGGTTATCTGAATCTCAAGCAGGCTCTTATATTTTGATGGGTGGTTTAGGATTACTTATTGCTAAACTTGCAGGTATTGGTGGTAAGGCTAAAGGTACTATTGATGCTTTGAAGAAGATTGGTGAGAATGCTAAATCAGCATATAACAGATTAAAAGACTTAGCTAAAAATGGTGGTGTTCTTGATGCACTTAAGGATAAATTAGGTAAAATTGGTCGTCGTGGTAAAAACAAAGACAGTTCTGATGATGATTCTGATGATGGAACTGTAGTTACTACTGGTAGTGGTAAAGGTAAAGGGAAAAAGAAGAAAAAACCCAAAAAGAAAGATAAAAATAAAGGTAAAAACAAAGATAAAGGAAAAGGAAAAGGTAAGGGCAAAACCAAAACTAAAACACCTAAAGGCAAAACAACAGATGTTGGATTTAAAGAAGGTATTGTTGAGGATTTAAAATCACAAGGAAGGTTTGCAGTTAAAGCAGCTACTGGTATTGCTATTGGTATGGGTTTGATGACTGAAGCAATTGCTCTTTTACAAATGCCATTATTTGCTTTAGCTTCAACTGGTGATATGTTCAAATCCAATGAAGAAAATATCCGTAAGGGTGGCGAGACTCTCAAATTCGTATCTGACTTGTTAATATCTACTTTGCCATTAGTTGTTGCTTTTGCCATTACTCTTAAATTATCTGCAAGGTCAGACATAATTACATTGACAAAAGATGCGATTACCGAAGCATATGGGTTATTGATTGCAATGCTTCTTGTTACTGAAGCAGTATTATTGTTAAATGTCCCATTATTAGCCATTGCTGGGTTAGGTACGGTATATTCTGGTATTGAAGGTCAAGTTAAACAAGGTGCAGAGGTACTTAAATTAATTAGTGACACCCTCCTTTCAATTATTCCATTAGTGCTTGTTTTTGGTGGAGTTGTTATCTTATCAGGTAAATTATTAAAAACAGGTAAATTATCCTTTTTAAAAGATGCGGCAGCAGGTATTGCAATTGGTTTACTTCTTGTTTCTGAAGCAATTATTGGTTTAGCATTACCATTATTGACATTTGCTGGATTAGGTTGGGTTTATGATACTATAGGTTCAACTAATATAGATAGGGGAATTCAAGCAGTACAAGCATGTTCTAATGCATTAAATAGTCTTGCACCATTTATTCCATTATTTATTGCAGGAGTTTTAATAGCCGCATCTGCTTTCGCTACTGGTGGAGCAACTTTTGTTATTGCTGTTGCTGGTGTCGGTGCTGGGTTAGTCATACTTTCTGAAGCAATTATTGGTATGGTTGCACCTCTTGGAATGTTAGCTATTGTTGGTACATTATTCCCAGATTTAACCAGTATACAACAAGGTGCAAATGCAATAAAAGTGGTTGGTGAAGCATTAACCATTATCGGTATGGCAATGATTCCATTACTTGCAGTATTAACTACTGACTTTATATCTAAAATAACTACTGGTGGTCAAGGTATAAGTGAATATATTAAAGGACTTGTTGGTGAAAATGGTGTAGTTACATCAATGAAGGAATTCGCAACAGAATTAAATAAAATGGAAATTCCCCAAGTTGATAATTCTAAAGCAACACAGATTCAAGCAATAGCTACAAGTATCCAATCCATTAATCGGGCTGTTCAGACAGTCCAATCAGCAGTTAGTAATAATACTGGTGATTTTATTGGGGGTGTTGCTAATGTTGTTGGTTCAATGATTCCTGGAGGTAATATTTTAGGCAACCTTGTTGGTGGTGGATCTGCTGGAGGATATTCCTCCAGTTTAGGTGGTAAGTTGAAACAATTAGAAGACATGGTTAATGATATTATCAAATTTAATAATAATATCAATACTGCCACATCTGGTAAGACTGCTGATGTTTCTGGTGCTACAAGCATGGTTACTGCTATAAGTAATGCTGTTAAAGGCATGAGTTCTGCACTTGATAATGCTATTAGTACAGCAAGTACTAAAGGGAAAAGTATTGGTCAGGCAATAAAACAGGGTATTAGTAGTGGTATGATGGGATTGTCTACTGTTATAAGTACTCAATTAGCTAATGGATTTAATTATGGTGGAGTTAATGCTCGTAGCCATGGTAAGTCCATGGGTAATAATGCTAAGACAGGTTTTGTTGGAGGATTCAAAATCAAGGAAGCTACGGATAAGGAGTGTCGTGGTGCATTGCAGGTTATGGAGGATAAAAAACAATACTTTTATAACAAAGGATACCAATTAGGACAATCTGCAAGTAATGGTTATAAGGACGGTATGGATATACATTCTCCAGGAATTATGTGGAGAAGTACTATTGCAGAAGTTACTGGTATTGGTCAGGCATTAAGTAACACTACTTTAGCATATAATAGTGCTAAAGGTTTGGCTGAGGCTGTTGTTAGTGGTTATGCTCCTACAATGGCTAATTTTGCAAACAACACATATTCAAGTTTAACCAGTAATGCTAACAGTACTCTTGGAGTTATGGGTCTTGACCCAATGTTGAATCAACCTGCATTACAACAATTCCAAGCTGATGCAAGTATGGCTACTGGTTTGAGTCAGAATATTGCACTCACTACACAGAATGCATTTGTGGGTTTAGATACTGTTATGGGTAGTACATTCTCTAATATGGGTTTGAAACTCCAAACAACATTTAATGGTATAAATACTTCTGCTTCATCTGCATATACTAAAATGGGTACGACTACTCGTGTTCAAATGAATAATATGCAGAATCAGACAACCAGACATATCCATGCTATAACTAATAGTTGGCATGGTATGCAGAATGCATTAATTAGTAGTGCAGAATATATTCGTAGTCAAACTGGTGCTAAAATAAACCAGTTAGAACATAATATGGGTAGTTTCTGGAGGAAAGTTCAAAATCCTGCATTGTTAATGGGTAGTGCTGGTGGAGATTTCTCAACTACAAGTACAAGGACACCTATCAGCAACCCAGTTAAATCTGGTGTGATTAAAACTATGAATTCAAGTTCACCTAAAATTAGAATCCCAAAAGGTAGTTTTGGTGCTGGTGGATATAATAAAACCACAGGTATTAGCAATAGTTTTAAGCCAAGAATGAAGAATGATGATATTGATTTTTTAGCCCAATATATTAATTGTTTGAATTCTGGTAAAGAATGTTATGCTGGTGGTTGGAACTTTAATTGGACAGATGATATTAGGCAAGCATTGTTACATTGGAGAACAAACTTTGGTGCAATATATGACCCTTATTTGAGTGTGGGTAAATTTGAAAATGATGATTTCCCAGTTCGTGGTATACCAGAGATATGTAAGGGATATATTTATGATGCTATTAGCCGTACAAGTTATCAAGGATACATGAATTCTAAAACTGGTGGTGATCCAGTGGCAGCATATAATAGTGGTATGTTTAACTGTTATGATGGTGCTTTGATTATTATGGCTTTGGCTCGTGCATTTGGTTTCAGTAGTAGTATGAGGCATGGTTCTTGGAATGGTGTTCCTCATGTTTGGGCTCATGTTGATGGTATTGGTGATATTGATGCTACTGCTATTCAGCAAGGGTATGGTTTTACTTCTCCAAAGGTTTCAGGTATTGGAACAAGAAGCAGTTTGAAACCTCCTGAAGAAGAATCCAAAGTAGATAAGTCATTACATTTAACTTTGAATATTGATATGAGAGGAGCAAATGTTTCTGATGAATCTATTGGTCAGGATATTGGTGACATTGTCGTTGATAAAATTATTGACCTGACTGGTGTGAATAAGAACACTGGCAGGTAACTTTTTTCTTTTTTTCTTTTATTTTTATTGTTTTTTATTTTAGGGTGATTTTATATGAGTAATAAATCCACAACTGTTGTTTTAGAATTTAAATTAATTGATAATTTTCATAAAATAATGAATAAAGAAGGAACATTCAGCATCTCAGATATGGTATTGAATAATTCTAAGAATCGTTTTGAATTTGTACCTGTGTCTAATTGTAGTGATGATTGGAAGTCAAATATTAAAGCAGATTATACATTGGATAAGTCAAAGGCTGTTCCTATTAAAAATATTAGTTATTCAGATTCAGGCGATATTACTGTTAAAGACTTAGATTGTCCTGTGGTAGAGTTGGTTGCTGAAGAAGTAGGTTATGGTGGATTGGTTGTTAGTATTGGTTCTAAAACACCTACTTTAAGTATTGGTTCAGAAGTTCAAAACTTAAAAGGTGTTTTTTTGTGTAATGAATACACTGGAGCTGTTATAAGTTATTGTATTCTTCCAAAACCTGCTAAAATTATGAACTATTTAACTTTACCAAGTGAAGGATTTGTTGTTGAAATTCTTCCAACATATTCTATCCCTACACAATAGGAGAATATTATGATTATTAGAAAATATGCAAATAAGGTTGTTCAGGACTTATCTAATCCTCGTTGTAAGGATTGGAATCTTTTAAATAATTTATTATATCCTGAAGGACAGGTAGGACAATGTAACAATATTTCTTCAAGTAAGGGTGTGAAATTAATACCTGCACCCATAACTTTCACTAATTTTAACTTTGATTTGCCTCGTGATGCAGTTATTAATAGTATTGAAGTAGGTTATGAAGATAGGAAAGTATCTTATACTGATGAATCTAATGATAATACATATCCTATTTTTCGTGGATTAGACATTAGATTGGTTGGAACTAATTTATCTTTTGAAACAAGTGATTCTGATGTTTATAAAAATTTTGTGAAGAGAAGCCGTTATTTCATGGATTTATCAACAAAACTTACTGTTGCAGAAGTTAATAAGAATGATTTTGGTGTTACATTAGCATATACTCCAAATGTAAGCCCCAATGTTGGTGCAATATATTTAGATTATGTTTATATTGAAATAGATTATGATGTTGCAACATATAATGTTAGTATGACTGAACCTAACAAAAAGGGAAGAGTAGAAACATGGAGTACGCCTGATGAACCACATGAGGTGCATATGGGTGAAGTTTTTAGCAGTTATTGTTATATCCGTACTACTAATGGTTTAAGTCCCACAGAACAACTTGTTGTATTATATTTCCCAGATAATTATAAATTGGACGATTATGAGGTTAGTGCTGGAAGAGTAGAGAAAATTAACCAAAATACATATCATTGGTATGTTACTCCAAAAATCGACAAGTCTACAGATTATTTCCATTATAAGTTAATGGTGGTTGGCGAACCCTTTGATAATGAGGAAGTTGGATTAATTAAAGCAACCCATGATTCACAAGTTGCAGTATATTATGTTAAAGTAGTAGATGCTTATTATAATGAATATAGAAACAATGCACAAATAAGGTGTCCAGTATTCAGTAGAAATTGGAGTGGTGAAATTGCTCCTGCAGAAACATTCCATATTGAATATTGGATATATGATTTGGACACTTATGAATTGGAAAGTAATGATTGGGTTTATCCTGTTCTCCTTAAATGTTATGACCCTGAAACAGACAAATACATGAAATTCCCAGAGTACCAATTCCAAGAGAATGTTGGTGGATTATTAGGCATGAAATTAGTTAATCAACACTTATCTGCTGATAAAAAAACTCTACAATTAGATATTAAAATTAATAATCCTAATGAATTCACTGGTAAATTAAATTTTGTATTATTAGGAGAATTTATGCATATCTCATGGAATGAGGGAGATTATCAATTCCATACATTCTTTTCAAACAATAACAGCTCTGATCATTACACTAATTCAGAAAAATATGTATTTAACTTTAGAGTTGGACCTGAAAAGGGAGTGGATTTGGAATTTGCACATAAAATATTAACTGTGAATACTCCAAATATTGCAGTAGAATGTGATGGTGGAGGATTCTTTTTTAAATGCAAAACAAAAGAAGGTTTTGGTAAATGGAATAGTTCAATGTCTGCCCTTAAAGTTTTCTTTGAAAAAAGAGTTAAACATATTGGTCCATTAAAAGTTCCATATAGTCACCATAATCCAAAATTCTCATTTAAAAACCCAGTTAAAAAAGGAACTTATCAAAATCGTAAATATGTTTCCAAAACTGGAATATGGGAAGATGAATTGTCTTTAAGCATATATTTACCACCAAATCATTGGAAAACATTAGAAGGTTTCACAAAGATGGATAGACCTGTTTCTATTGAATTATGTCCTTCATGTAGTGATGATGATGTTTTGAATCATCGTGGGTGGGTTGATATTCAAGCAATAAGTAATATTGAGAGAGTTAATTCATGGGTTTACAAAGGTGAAATTGACGTAGAATATTTAACAAGAAAATATTTTGGTAAGGCATCAATAATCCTTGGTGCAAGGTTATGTGAAACTAATCTCCCATATGATTTAATTAACACTATAAATAAGGGAGATTCATTAATTAATTATTTTGAATTATTTGGTTCTGGTCAAATTAGTCATGATTTGGTTAATAATAGGATTAATGAGATTAACTGTAGTACTGGTGAAGCATTACATATTAGGAATAAATGGGCTTTAAAAGATATTTGTGATGTTACATATTACTGGGATTGTGTTTTGCCATCCGATCCTACTGATGAATCTAATGATTATAAACAAAATAGCATAGTTTACACTATTATTGATAATAATTCTGGAAAGAATGTTTTGGAATATACATTATATGATTTTACTTGTTTTGATGAAAGAGGAAAAGTTGTTAATCAATGTAATGCAAATTGTGTTGTTTATAAGAATGGTCGTATACTCAATGTCTTTAATAAGAGAATTAAACTTGACTGGGAAGAACCATTTGATGGAGTATTTAAATCCTCAACTAATTTCCATTTTGACAGGGATTATGTAACTATTACTGAATCAGGTGCTAATGGTTTAGAAATTGTTGAAAAAGATATCGAATTGGCTTCTGGTGAATACATTATTGATGTTTGTTTTGATAATAATGATGTTGGACTTATTGAACCTAATTTCACCGCTCATTTAGATGTTGAATCATATGAAAATATTTTAGCGAATCCATATAGTAATTTTTATAATAATTTAGTTGTTTCTCCATTCCCATTACCGAGTAAAAATTTATTATTCTATCGTAAATCAGAGGAAGGAATATTATATTATTATACTATTGATGAGGACACTTCTAACATATATTATCTTGTTGATGGTTTCCAACAATATAAGGGTGGTGTAGACCTTCAAACAAGCGGTGGTTCAAGTGTAATGTTTGTTGAAAATTACAATTCAACATTATACCTTTCAAATAATTTGATAAAAGTTGGTTTTGATAGGTTGTTTGGTACTGTTTCATTTTATGTTTATGATGCATCAACAAATAATTATGTTTATACTAATATGGTTCGTTTAGATGATTTTAATGATTTTGAAATTGAATCCTATAATGATGATAAAATTTCTGTCAAATTTGGTCAAACATTATGGACTATGTGGAGAGGACACCCATTTATTGAATGCCAACATGAAAATGTGGATTTGATGATTAATGATAAATATAATACTGTTGAATGTGAAGGATTACTTACACCAGATAACATAATCATATATGATGGCAATCGTGGAAAAAGGGCAGTTTACCTTTATGATGTAATTACTACTATTGAATTAGAAACTCGCACCAGTGAAGGAATTGTTGAATCACAATTTAATAGTGGTTATGAAGTAATGCTTGTAGCTAATGTTAAGGACATTAATGGTATTAGTCAAGGTTTTGTTGATGGAAAACCTATTGGTCGTGTTGAATTTATTGTTAATGATGAATCCGTATATGTAGACCCAACACCATCATTATCTTCTGATGATGAATATGAATGGATTTATAATTTTGTTGTTGAGGGAAATCAGAATTATGTTGCTTCTGCAAGATTTATCCCAGAACTCCATTTCAGCGAATCTAAAAGTAATAATTGTTATTTTAATTCTATTGTAACTGAATCTATTACAGAATTAACCATACCTAACCTTATTGTACCAATCAATAGTTCTACTGATTATATGTTAGTTAAGGTTTATCAGACAAGTAATGAGTCACTTCCAACAATAATTAATGATATGAGGGTGGAAATATATGCTAATAATAAATATATTGGAGAGTTAGTTACAGAATCAGATTCTACTCGTTATCCATTAAATTTCAAAAAACAAGGATTATATAATATTAAAGCTAAATCTATGGGGAATTTAACATATTCAAGTTCTGAAAGTAAGGAGTATACTTTATGTGTAATCGACCCTGATTTAAGTGGTTTTGGCGAGGATTTGTTGAGTATTGGTGAAAATATTACTTTGTCTGATGATGTACTTATTGTTGAATCTGATGATGGGTCTTGTGAATTAAAAGTAAATAAGAATTATGACTTTACTGGCAAACTTATGTTAAACATACCAAATGTTGGTTCGTTTGAGATGGGTTCTGGTGAATCAAGAATTATCAAGTTTCCAAAATCTGGAGATTATGACATAAGTGTAAAATATGATGGTGATGATGTATATCAAGCATATAATTATTTACAAAAAATTACTGTTCCATCAGTAAATACAAATGTTTCATTATTATTTGATACATACCCTACAGAAACATCAAAATACACTTGTCATGTTGATAGAACTGTGGACTTGGTAGCTTCAGCATCACATAATGATTTACCTGTAACATTATATGATAATGGCACACCAGTTTTATCCAAAACAATAGGTAAAAATCCAAAAACATTATATTATCAGGCAAAAACACTTGGAGAACATGAACTCCAATTAAAATATAATGGTACAGCATTTTTCTCAAAATCCCAATCACCAATAATTAATTTAACAGTAAATAATGATACAACAAAAATTATTGATGTTAAAAAGAAAAATTATGTGTACAGATACACTCAAGACATATTCAAATTAGTTGATTCTGAAAATATCCCATTAATTGGTAAAAAATTATCATATAAAGTTAATGGAGTAACCTATGAGAGAGTCACTAATGACCAAGGATTATGTTATATGAATATAAGATTACTCGCAGGACAATATAATGTTAAAATAACCTTTGAAGGAGATAAAAATTACATTGGCTGTACTAAAGAATATGTCTTGGAAGTTCTTGACCCAATCACAGTATGGAAATCCCCAATAAAAATCAGGAATACACATGAAAATAATACAAAACCATTCAAACCATGGAGTTTATCAGATACACCAAAATTCCCAATCAGTTGTGGGGACAAAAGCATATCTGGAGTAACTCCTATTGATGGTATTTCAGGCAATTACAATACTCCAGATACATTAAATATGTCATCATTTAATTTCTCATTTAGTAAAGACGATTACAAAATTGTTAAGATAAGTGCAAGGTGGCAGGAAAAACAATTCAATCCACAATCAGATAAATTATATCCTACAATTGGCTCTGCAAGTGCAACATTAATAAATTGTGGAGTAAATAATGGTAAAAAAGGATATAGTATACCATTACAATCTAAAGAAGGATATAATATTGTTGGTGTGGAATGGACTGGATTAAATATGTTATCTGGTGTGATAAATAATAGTTTTGTGTTTGGAGTATTGTTTGAACATGATAAGAATACTTCTCAAAACCCAGCAAGTCTTGTTTTAAACAAATTTGAATTAGGTGTAAGTTATGTTATCCCAACAGAAATCGTGGAGGAGTAAATAATGGTAGAACCAACAGCACCAAAGGACAGCATAGTTCTATTTGACAAACATATTAATGTAGAAATCCATGATGATTATAGTACTTGTGGATTATCAATTATAAGACCAAATAGGAAAGAAATACATTTAAATAAAATTGATAAGAATGATAGGACAGTTTTCTATCCATTCTTAAAATCAAGTAGAGAATATGATGACCCAGATAGTGTAGCTATCGAATATGCATATTCTAAAGAAGAAACAATAAAAATTATTAGGTGATTTTTAAAATGCATGGTATAGCTAAACATAATACAAAACCATGGACTGATTCACAAAGGTTTGTGGATCATGTTTATACTGAAAAGTTTTTATTGGAAATTAGACATAATGAAGTAGAATATGAACAAGATTTTATTTCAAGGTCAAGTGGCACACCAGTTATCATGTCTAATGCTAAATATGGTAAATGGGATTCATGGGAAACAATTGAAAGTAACAATAGTAATGATTTCTTTGTAGAATATCTGTTTACTGCACCAGAAACTGGGGACTATGATATTGGATTTCTATTTACAAGTACAGATGAGGATTATCATAATATTGTGTGGACAATTGATGATAATTTAATGAATTGGTCTATAAGGAGTAATCCAAAATGGCTAACTCGTAAAACTTATAAATATTCACTTAAACAAGGAACACATAAATTTAAATTACAGATAGATAGTCATCTAAAAGTTTTGAGTGCATTTGTTAAAAAAATCACTACATATAAAGCAGATTCTGATTTAAGTGCAGATGCCAAATTAACTCTACTTTCAGCAAATCATTCTGATTCTGAAAAGGTTGGTGCTGATGAGTTCTCATTTACTATATTATATGATAATGAGTGGGAAGATGAAACAACATTAACAAATTTTGTTTTTGATTATCGTGATGAAATTAATTATAGTGTGATTAATTCTGATGGTGAAATGGAACAAATCTTTGGAGGATATGTTAGTAATGTTTCAAAGAATAGTGATGAAACAGAATTAACAATCAAATGTGCGGGAAGATTAATTGATGGTGATGTAAGATATTGTACACAAGAAATAAATGTTGGTGGAAATGCTTCAGATTATAATACTGTATATAAGGATGGGGATGTTGTCCATTATCCTGACTATAATTATGCATTAGATTATGTTCTTCGTGCAATGGAACAACCATTACTTAATACATTACCAGATGTTTTTGAAGCAGATAAATTTAATGAAATATCTGTGGATTTGACCAATAAAAACAATTTCAATAAATGTAAAGCAACAGAAATGACTGTTTCCTTGGAAGGAACTGGAGTCTATATTAGAAACAATTCTTCAATTAATACTAAACAATCATTTGTTGTTTATGATTCCGACTGGTATAATTCATCTCCACAATTATTAAATGATTTTCCCATATTTTTCATTGAATATGGTATGGGTGAACCTATGACTAAATATGATGTCGCATCTGAGAATAATAGTAGTGTAACTACTGGTGAAACAATTACGGTTAATCATATGCCATCATGTGCTTGTTGCTATGGAACACAATATAAAAGATACACTAAAACATGGAGAAATTACTGCCCCAATTGTGGTAAAAGTGGAACATTAACAGACAACCCCAAAGGAGTTTATGAAGGAGAAATAACCTGTAGCATGAAAAAAGGTGGTTGTGATGCTGATTACTGTGGATACTGTGGAGGAGATAAAGCAGCTGGAGCTAAATGTAGACGAGTAAAACTCGTAAGTGCAAGTGCAAATGAAGCAAGTAATGCTGGAAATACTTCAACATCATCAGACGATACTGAAAACACCACAGCAAATGTTGGCGATATTTTTGCAACAATAACCAATGAGGCATTTCAGTATAAATATTTACTTCGTGGAGATACATGCAGTAGTTTAGGGTGTTTGCAATCTAAAGGATATGGGGATTGTTGGGCATTTAGTGATTTGATTTATACACGATTATTTGAAAAAAATATTTCCTGCCGTATCATGGAATATGCTACTAATTCATCAAGAGCTCATCGTACTGTGCAATATTTAGATAGTAATGGACAATGGCAAAATTTCCCATATAGGCAATATAAATGGGGTGAAAAATATGGGAATATGTTAAATGATACTTCTGGAGTATGGGGTGGAAGGATTGTTCAGGAACATAAAGGTAATACTATAGATAAAGCTGGAAATGGTGGTAAATCAATAACCAATGGATTTGATAAAGATAAACCATTCCAAGCATGGGTTAAAATAGAGTTCAGTACATCTCAGAACAAAAATGCTGAGAGAATCCCAATTTATATTGATTTTACATCTGCCGAATCTGATTCTTTAAAGACTTTTAGAGGATTCACACCAGTTATTTTAAATAATGTATTTACTACTGGTAGTGTAAGTATAATCAACAAACTTAATGAAACATATTACCCTAAAGTGTATTTGAGAAATATTACTTTTGAATATGTTGTTGGTTCTGAAAAATTATGGGAGAGTAACGACTCCACCGAAGATAATAGTAGTTGTAGAATGATTTTAAGGAGGATTGGCTTTCGTAATGGGAATATTTTAAATCCAATTAATCTTGAAGCAACTGGTAAATCATTGAATAGTTTAATGGAAACAATATTGTCTTCTGGAGACTTAGAATTAAGATTATACCCACAACAAATGAGGAGAAATGATAGATTATATGTTTCACATAAACAGAAAGCTCCTGAACCAAGATTTACAATAAAAGAAGGTGATGATGGAAACATTATATCAATTAGTAACTGGGAGTATACTCCAGTATCTGATTTCATTAGTAGGTCAATGGTGGTTTATAAGAGGAAAGAAAGGAATGCTGAGGATAGTATATATAATTATCTTGAAAGTCGTAATCCAATGAAAGTTACCCAATATGGTGAAATCACCAATGTCGTGAGTATTAGTGATGATATTAGTGGTCTTGAAGCATATTATGAAGCAAGGAGCAACCCTAAATTTAAAAATGACCGTAGTGATAGTTTAACTGTAACTGTTAAAGGTTGTCCAAAAGATTTAAGGGTTGGTGATTATGTAGATTGTATATTTGAAAATTCTGCATATAATGATTATAAACAAGTTAAAAGTATCACTCACGAATATAATGTTCGAAATTCTCCAAAATTACAAACAAAAATAGGGTTGAATAAACCAGAACCAGTAATTGAATTAAGAGAAGAATATGAAAAACAAAGAGTAATAACACAATCTAAACAAGCAGTATTTGGAAAAACTGCCGTATATGATAAAAAAGAAACATATAAATGGGAGGATTAAAATCATGGATCATGATATTAGGAGATTAAGGATTGATGTAGACAATTTAGAATCTAATTACAATTCTATGAATTATGAATCATATTATCTTTTAACAGATAATAATATTGATGTACCTTCTAAAGATGATAGTGGGTGGAGCACTACATTACCTCCAGATATAAAGGACAAATATTTGTGGATTATGAATGTTATTGATACTGGTGTGGCTAAACTTAAAACTGAACCATTCTGTACAAATAATGGTGGTGGGGAAAATATTTTAGATATGGATATTGAGTTTATTCAAACAAAATCACGAACAACTCCACCTCCCCAATCAGATGAAGGGTGGAGTACAGATGCACCAACCCATCTTATTGGAAGATATATTTGGAGTAGAACTAAAATAACAAGTAATCATGGTGTTAAATACTCTGAACCAGTATGTATTACTGGTGACAGTGGTGTTGAAACAAGTCAGGGATTATTATGTGGTACTAAAGATGGTTCACCATTATATATGCATATAAGATACTGTACATTAAATAATCCTTTAGATATTAGTCAAACAAGCTTACAACCTCAAAAATATATTGGATATTATGTAGATGGTAATGTAGTAGATTCTACAGATATTAGTAAATATTCTTGGAAGATAAAACCTGTTGATGGATTATCATACACATTAAATGATGTAATGTACTATATGCACATCAAATATGCATATGATGATATAGGAACTGGTTTAAATGAAGAAGGTGGGAGTTTTATTGGATATTATTATGATAATAATCTATTAGATTCTACTGATGTAAATAAATATTTCTATTTTAAAGTTGAAAGTAAGGGCATTTTGAACATATATGAAGAATATACCATATCTAATGAATATGTTAATTCACCAACAGATGGGTGGAGTACAGTAAAACCATCAACAACTGATGAGAAACCATATTTGTGGAGTAGGAATCTAATTAAGTATACTGATAATTCAACTCAAGCAGTTAATATATTATGTTTGTCTGCATTAGATGGTGATGATGTACATTATATCTTCTGTAGAACAAATTCCAATTCACAACCTGAAACCCCACCAAAAACAATAATTGTTAGATCGGACGATAGTGATGATGATGCTGATGATGATGGTCAATGGTTTGAAAATCCTCAAGGAGTTCGTAATAATTTTGGGTATGAATGGGTTTGTAAACAATTAAAAATAAATGGTGTGTGGAGTAATTATTCTGCCCCTGCATTATGGGCAAGTCTTCCTCAAGCACCAAATGATGGTTATGTGCATTTTGCATATGCGAATGATGATAAAGGTGAAACAGATTTCAGTACAGAAAACAGCACTAATCGAAAATATATGGGTACATATTATGATTATGTGCAGGAAACAAGTCAAGACCCGTCAAGATACACTTGGTCATTAATCAAAGGAGAAGATGGTAAAACACCATCCACTGAAGAAATTGTTGAATCTGTTAATGAATCAGGAGTAGATGCTAAAACATTAGCTGGTAAATCACCAATAAACTTTTTATCATCAGTAATCCCCACAACATATATTTATCGTGATGAATCAGATAAAACACAGAATTATATAGCCATCTATGAATTAGGAAACATTGTAATTGTCCAATTTTACAAATTCAGTGGGAACAGCTCAGACTATGGGAATGATGGTGAATATTATTTCAGATTATTCCCAAATGATGGTAAACATGAAATCCCCGAAAGATTAAGACCTCCAGTACCCATCTACACTAATGATTTAAACTTAGGCGATGGAACAGGTAATGGTAGATTAAAAATAACTCCTGCAGGAGTTATTGGTAAAGGAAACAGTACATCAGGACCATACTCGAATACTTATGGTACTTTTATTTATACAATTAATCCACGAACATTAACCGTTTTATCAGATGCAATATCCACTACCGTTGAAGTTGGAGATTATTTAAGTGTGACATTAAAAGACTCATCAAATAATTTATTGGGTGGTAGGAGTGTTGTATTTACCGTTAATGGGAAAAATTATTACAAAACAACCGATAATTCAGGAATTGCTAAAATACCGTTAAGATTAAATCAAGGAGAATATAATATTTTAGGAGTTTTTAATGGGGATATAACTTATGCTCCATGCGAAAAATCATATACTGTTAATGTGGTGAAAACCATTGGGAATATACAATTCTCTGGAGGCACGTATCAAAATACTGAGTATGTGCTACAAGGAGATATTTTAACAGTAACAGCATTAAATAACCATGGGGAAATTCTACCAAATTTTGAATTATTAATCAATAGCACAACCTATAAAACTGATGAGAATGGTGAGGTTAAATTAACTGTTAAAGAGAATGGGACATTCATATGTAAATTCGCAGAATCCACTAATGAGTTCATTAGTAATAGAGCAACATATTCAAATACTGTGAAGATAACAGGTAAAACAGCACCAATAACCACCCATACTCGTGTGCCTTTATCATTAAGTGCTGCTGGAACTAATAATAAAATTAAAGGATATAATAGTGATTCATTGAATGTTGCAAGAGTGCAGAAAAGAGAAAATAATAGTAGTGCATCAACTGCAATTACCTGCACACATAACAGTAGTGTTTCCGCATATTTGAGAACTACTCCAGCTCAAATATATTTTAATGTGTTTAAATTCCCACGACCAAACAAGGCTTGTACAGTAACAGCAACAGTATTCTGCGGAGAATTTGGAGGTATAACTGGAGGACACATGTATTTCCCAAAATTACAATTAAAAGATGTGATTAATAATATAGTTTATGATGAAAAAACCACTCAAGGAAACTTCGGAGTAGAAAACAAGAACACATACTTACCATTCACTATTACACACACATTCACTGCTGAACAAGCATATGCAATCGAATCAGACAACCTTGCATTACTCATTATTCCGCAAGAAAGTCATCTTAAGTCTATAGCATCATATAATGTAAGTGAATTCAGGATAGATTATGTTGAAATGAAAATACAATATTAAGGAGTGTTTTTAATATGATTGATGATTATTTAGAATTTAAACTTATTGGAAATCTTTGGAAGATAATTAATAAAAGAGGGTGTTTTAGTTTTGAACAAATGGTTAAAGGAAATAATTTTAATAAATGGTGTTTTATCCCCGTAAGTCGATGTAGTGGTGATTGGAAAAAGAACATCAATAATGATTACACCTTGAATTATAATGAAGTCACTCCTTTAAAGAAGGTCTATACTGATGATGATGGGTTAGAGGTTCGTGAAAGTGTTAATTATCCACCAATTGAATTATATATGCAAAGTTATGATAATGGTGGATTAACTGTCCAAGTATCATCTGCCACCCCAATTGTTGAAATCGGTAATGTGGCACAGGATATGGCCGGGGTTTTTATTGTCAATAAGGTTACTAATATTGTATTGGCTTTTTGTATCTTACCAGAATCATTTAAGGTTTATAATTTTATTAGTTTTTTATATGATGGATATTTGTTAGAAATTAATAATCCTGTAATGGTTGATAAACCAAAACTTCCAGACATCACTAAATTAGACACAAATTTAACCATTACTCTGGACAAGGACTCATATTATATTGATGATATTATTTCCTTCAATGGTGTTTTAAAAAGTAGTAATGGCGAATTAGTTAAAGGGGCTGAAGTATTGTTTAATGAAAAACGATACATTACAAATGATAAAGGCGAATTTTCAGATACTGTCAAAGCATCATTAAATTTAACTCTTGATTTTATATATGGTGGTTCACCAGCATATAATGAATGTAGCCAATCTGTGTCTGTACAAGTATCTAAGATACCAGTATCTTTTGTTGGTAGTGCAAGTAGTACGAATGTTTATGTTGGTGAAACTGTTACTATATCTGGTACTTTGGAAACGAGTACTGGTTCTCCGTTAGGTAATGTTAAAATTATTGATGGTGCAGGTCAAGTTAAAGCAATAACTGGAGCTAATGGTGCTTGGAGTTTCTCAAGTGTTGAGGATACTGTGGGGACAAGTGGTTGGAGTTTATATCCTGATTTAGATTGGAATAAATATAATACTCCGAAAAATGTGGATATTCAAATTACAATAAGGAAGAAGGATACTGTTTTAACTTGTACAGTAGATAAAACAAGTGTTACTGTTGGTGAAACAGTTACTTTAACTGCTACTGTTAAATCTGATGGTGTTAATGTTAATGAAGGTCAAGTAGACTTTGGAGATGGAGTGTTAGTAGATGTTTCCAATGGTGCTGCTGTTAAAACATTCACTAAACAAACTCCAACTGTTTTAACTGTTACTCCATCGTATAAAGGAACTTCTACTTATACTACTGCAACTGCTTCATCATTAACTCTCACATGGGTTGAAGAACAAGTTACTCCAGAAATCAGCATTAGTGCATCTACTTTGATTGGTGAGGTTGGTGATGATTTACCAATCACCTTATCATCTAATCTTAAGAATACTGCTTTAACTGTATTATTGAATGATGCAGAGGTTGAAGATAGTGTTACTACTGATAATACTGGTAATGCAGTATTTAATTATAATTGTAATGGTGCTGGTGATGTAAATGTGAAAGTCAAATACTTATATGGAACGAATGTTTATTATTCAAACATACTAAGCGTGGAAGATTGTTTAGTTTATGATACTATGACCAGTGAATCCGACAGATGGGTTAGAACAAGCGACATTATTGTAAATATTGATTCAGAGGGTACTAAATTTAGTACAAACAGTAATTCCGAACAACAATATAGATTACCAAGCAAATACTTCACTCCACCATACACTATCGAATTCGACTGGGTAGATGGAGGAGGAAACCAAAAAATGGCTTTAGAACTATGGCCAGATACCAAATATTCTGGAGATACTTGTTGGTATGGGAGTCATTGGGATAGTGGAGCAAACAAATTCATAATCAGTACATATCCTTCAAGCACAAGCTCAAGTAAAACTGAAGCAGACATAACACGAGATATTAACCCTAATGACCACTTGAAGTTCATTGTAGAACCCAATAATGTCAAATTGTACCAAAATGGTGAATTAATATTAAACAAACATCAAGGTAAAACTTGTGATACTCAATATTTCTGTTTTTACACGAACAAAAATAGGATTCAGAAGGTTAAAAACCTTAAAATCAAACATTATTCTGAATAAGGTTTAATCTTCAAGTTCTTGATTTTAATAGTTGAGGGATTCCAAATTGTTGTATGGAAATTCCAAACCGTACACTGACTTATCCAAGAATATGACAAATCACAAACTAATTTATCATTCATATATCCTTTTAAATGTCCATCACTTTTAATAATTTTACATGGGCAGTAAGTAGTTTGAGTAGATTCAGAATAGTGGATTTCTGTTTCTTTAGTGCCGTCCCAGTAGATGTATTTTTGAGTTTTGAAGTTAGTGTCTGTTCCACTATCGAAATGGTATGTACGAGTAGTGTCTTTTGCTCCAACACCACATCTTGTTGATGCTTGCCATTCTGCATCATATGTGATTATGAAATCCCCAGTAAGGTCTAATTGAAGTATACTATCTCCTCTATTACTGGTACTGGTGCTTGTAAAGACACCATCAACTACTGTATTAGTTGCAGAATATCCAGTTGGATTAATCCAAGTATCTGAATCTTTAAAACCATATTTAATACAATCCTCAACTTGCAGTATGTTTGAATAATAAACCTACGAAAAAAAATAAAAAAGAGAGAAAAAACCATGAATAATTTAAAATGCGACCATGAATGTAAACATGATAAAAACGAAGAAGTAGAAAAATGTTGCTACTATCGCAACAACAAATGCCTATTAAAAGGAAGTGATAAAAATGGATAGAGAATCTATAAACTATACAAATTATAGTAATATTTGTAATAGAATTGCTTATTGGCTTGTTAATAATAATAAAAAATTCAATACAAGAAATGTATATGGATATATGAACCGTAGTGCAGATTACGGTACAATAATTCGTGTGATTAAAGAAAGAGGTACTAATTACCAATCAGACAGTCTTATAACTGAATTTGTAGAATGTGCCATACATGATAACAAAGATTTAAGCTTTTTACCAAATTATGTGATTGATAAAAATGGTAAGAAGTATATGAAAGATACTTATGTAGATATGTGTCGCAGAGTATCAGCATATGAAGTTAAAAATGGTGTGAGTCCCGCAATAGTATATTTAACTGGCAATACATCAGTACAAAATACTACAAACAATAATAAATTACATAATTATTTAACAAATAAAGGATGTGCAGGTATGGGACAATGCACACCATATTATTGTGCTTGTAATAGTCTACAACAAGCATTCTATCGTTTAACTGGCATTCATATATCAGAATCTACAATAGCAAGTGTAGCTGGAACAACAACTTCAGGTACAGGTCATCAAGGTATTAATACAGCTGTAGCTTGGTTTAATCGCAAATATGGACAGAACATTAAAATTAGTTGGAAAAACTTTAGTGATTTAGGAGGTTCTGATTCAGCAAGATGGAATAAATTAAACCAGTATGCATCAAATGGAGCAGTATTTTGTCACATATTATACCGTAATAAATATGGGCATTATGAAGTACTTAAATCAGTGAATGGTAATAATGTAACTGTTTTAAACAGTTTAGGAAGTAGATGTAGCAAACCTGCATATTGTGGATATATAGAAACTCGTAGTAAGTCAAATCAATTATCTTATATGAGAGGAATTAGCCAACCGAGTGTTGCAATCTTAACAAAAGGGTGAGAATTATGACAGAAGCAAAAGAAAGTTTAAAAGAAACATTAGATAATTTACAACAAGAATGTAATGAATTGTATGAAGAATATGGTTTGATAGAAGAAGTTATGGATTTGCAATTAGTGATTAACTCTTTAAGGAACAAATTTGATTTGGTTGATTCACAAGAAATAGTTTATGAAAACTTTGTGCAATGATAAAAAATATAATCTACTTTATACCAATCTATTATCCAGAGGTGTAAAAACAATGGATAAAAAAGATAAAATAATAATTTTATTGATTGTTCTTGTAGCAATTATTGGCTGTGTATGTAGTTATTTCCTACTTTTCGCAGACAGTAATAATGAACCGATATCAGTTGGAGAAACATATGAAATATATAATAGCCAACCCCAATCCATGACATCATTTTTAAAAGATAGTGATTCTTCCTATATGGATTATGACCAAGGCACATTAAATTGGTTGAAAGAACTCGGTGATTCTAAAGTAGTATTTATGACCGAATCCGAATTTATAATCATGAATCGTAGTGATGCTAATAAGTTAAATATTATGAGTTCTACAGATTATTCTAATGATTTGGCTTGGAAGAATACTGTGAATTTACTTGAAATTAAATGTGATGTTTTGGAGATCCGTAGTTTAGGTAGTGGTTTGAAGGATTGTGTATTAGTGGATAATGTTGAGGCTATAGGTAATAGTTCAAGGGAATGGTTATCTGAAGAGGCTATTAACTCAACCCTTTAAATATGTTGTTGTAGAAATATATGTATTGTAAGGTAGAGTGGTTTCCAATTCTCTACCTTATTAACTACCCTTTTATTTTTTTAAACTTGTTTTTTGATTGGTTGGTTCTTTCGCATATTTTTTAATAGGTTTGCGATTATTCTACTGTATATTTTCCAGTTTAGTTTGTATTTTTTCCAGATTCTTGTTCTTTCTTCAATGAAATTATTGTTGTATGTTCTTATTATGAATAGTATTATTGTAGATATGATTTGTTCTTCTTTACATTTTGGACATAATTGTTTTAATTCTGTTTTTTGTATTAATTCGTGTACTTCTGTTTCTATCTGTTTTGTAGTATTTGTTTCATTTAGTATTTGTTGTACTCTATTTTTTTGTATGTTGTTTTTGTAGTATTGTTGGTTTATTTTTGCTCGTGAGTCTTTTGATAAGCATTCGTATGGTGCAATTTTGGTTTCACCATATTTATCTATTAAGTATTGTATGCGATTTTCTTTATGCTTCATTTAATTATTCTCCATGTATTGCTTTATATATGTTTTTTGCTTTAGCTTCACCTATATTAGGTACTGTTTTTAAGTCATTTTCTGTTAAATTAAATAAATCATATAATGAATACAAGTTAAATTTATCAACAATCACTTCCACCTGCTTATCAATACCATGAACTCCATGCAAAAAATTCAATGCTGGATTCATACTCTTCTTCTGAAACTTATAAGTCAATGGCTTATCCTCAAAAACCTTTGTTGCTTGACGATACATTAAATCAAAAGAATCATATAATGTATCAGCAAATAATACTGTAGAAATAGTATTTAATGAAGCAACTGCACCATTAACCTGTTCTATACTCATATCAACACCAGATTGATAAAAAAATCTATCAATCAAAGATTTCATGTCATGAACCTGCACAATAATAAACTGATATTTATAATTCTGACAAGCTCTAACTGTCTGATTAAATATATGTTTATTATTAATACTTGTTAAAAAATCATTACCAGTCTTATACTCAAATAATACATTCATATTATCAGTATCATTTTGAAATAAAAAATCACCATGTTGCAAAGTTGTAGTGATTACATTATAATCCTCGAAAAAGCTTTTAGCAGAGGAAACACGACTTCCTTCACGATAATCAATCACTACATTCTTAATTTTAGACATATTTACATTCAACTCCTAAAATAATTTTTTTCAGGAGATTAGTAAAAGAAAAAAAGAAAAAAAGGATATTAAAGTAATTAATCCTTATCCAAATTTATCAAACTCGGTTGAGGCATGATTTGGTCTTGATACTTCCCATTATATAGTTTATCTGTACAAATACAGTCTTCAAATACTAATTGACAAACCCTTTGCATAGGATAAACTACAACTTCATTATTTGATAAATTTGCAAGTTCCAAAGTCACATGACCTTTAAAACCAGTATCAATAAATCCAGCAGTTACATGAACAGTAACTCCCAATCTACCAACACTTGAACGACCTTCAACTTTCCCAACATAACTTGGAGGTATAGATATTTCTTCATATGTAGTTCCGAGATAGAAACTATGTGGTTTAAGTACAAAACCACTATTTTTTTGGCAAGTTAATGTTTTCCCATGGGGTATCTTGTTTTTGGAATCTATCTTTCCAAGGTTATTGTAATCTATTAATTTATTTGCTAATCTTAAATCTATTCCATTAGGTTGTATGTGATCAGGTTCGAATGGTTCTATTATTGTGTCACCATTTTCTTCCCAGTATTTATTTCCTACAATTGTCATAATTTTCTACTCCTTTTCAATAATTATATAATCGTTTTTTCGCAAAGTTTCTTCTACATCTTCATCTATTCTTTCTAATACTGTATGGATTTTTCTTGATTCCCTATTAAATATTAATATGTCACCAGAGGACATTGTAAGGACTTGGTTGTTTGCAAAGTATGAATTATGTAGTTGTAATTCCCATGTTATAGGGATTGTTTGAAGTCTTCGTATTGATTTGATATTTGGGGTTAAAAGCAACCAATGAGCATATACTGAATCAATTTTACATATGTCGAATATTACTGCAATATATTCTAATGAGCCTGGATTATTATACTTAAAAATTACTTCCCCATTTTCTTCAATCCTAAAATAGGCATCTTTAAAGTTTTTAAAATTTTCTTCTTCACCATATTCGTTTGTTATTGTGAAATATACATCATCATCTTTAAAAGCGACTTCTGATTCATCATAATATTTACTTTCCATTAATTTTGCGATAATTTCCAACTCATTCCCTCTGATCGGTTTATATTCTTTTGATTTTTTTTTACAAATTATTACCATAAAAAACACTTACTCCTTAAGAAACTTACTAATATTATGACTCACTCCTCTCTTTTAGTCTTTCAAGAATGAGCATAATTCTCCCACAATCCAATTATTAAACATAAATTCTGCTTCAATTTCCATAACAGTACTAACATATAACTTATTATCCTCAGAAATCACAAACATCAAATAATCATTATGTTTTAATGTAAAAGGTTCCGTTTCATTAAAACATAATTTTACATCAGGATTATTAATAAACTCCTCAGTGAAAAGTATATTCAAACCTGAAACATGTCCCTTATTATATGTCCTTTCATAATGTGGTAGTAACACATCATAAGAATACTCTTCGACATACTCTTTATTAATAAAATCAAGTATTTCTCGAGTATTATTTTTCTCCTTATTATATTGTATCATAAAAATCTTCGCGGAGTCAATATTCCCTGTCATCCCTACAAAGAATTCATCAATTCCTAAATTTAAATCGCCGAATATCATTTTATCTTCTCTTTTAATATATTTATGTCCTCATTTTTATTTGAATGGTAAACGATTTAACTCATTATACATGTGTTCATTGTATAAACTGTTTTGTGCTTGTATTAACAGTAATGCATCTTTATCCGAACTTGTATAAAGATTCAGGTCTGTGAGGAAGTATACTATACTTGCACGAATAATATCAGATATGGTGATATTGTAATCTGTTTTACCTGCTTCCTCCTTAACTTTTAAGAGGTACTGATGCAGGTCATCATGTATGTTTAAATGTACACTTTTCATTTTATCTTTTCTTTTAATGTGTTATCTAATCATCTTGTTCTACTATATAATCATTACATGCTAAAAGACATTCATACGGTTTATTCTGTCCATTCATCAAACAATCCACAATTTTCCCATCTTCATCAAAGATAAGAATATCTCTGTATATTACTGTAAATAATTTAGTTGTAGTCGTTAAACCCCACTCTTTAAGTGATGGTGCTACTATATGCTTTCTTTTAAAACTCACAAAATTTGGAGCTTGGAATATTCTCAACATATCCTTATCACTTGCATCAAATGGTACTGCAACATAATTCTTAAACTTATATTTGTCCTTTACAGTATGTATCTCCCCATCTTTTCCACACTTAAAAAAAGTAGTTTCATCATTAACAAAAAATGATTTATTGGGAATATGAAAAGAAACTTCTTCATTATATTTTTCCACATAACATTCCCCATAATGGTTTAATAGATGATTTATAATTTCTTCCTCATTTCCTTTAACTGGTTTGTAACCTTCTGCTCTTTTCTTACATTCTATTATCATTGTAATTTCTCCCATTTTATTTTTTTTATAAGTTATGTTATTTTTATACGTTTTTTCTTCATTTCATCTTCTAATTTCTTACGATTTTTCTTCCAAAAACTTTTTTCCACATCAAAAATAGTTTCATTTGGACGAAATGTCCCCGGACATTTATGTTGCATTTCTCGTAGGATATTCCATTTATTTTCATCATTCTCAAAAATCCATTTCAATTCAGATTTCCTCTGTAGTGGACATAACCAACAATTAAAATGAGAATGATGTTCGTATACTCCTTCAAAATCAAAACCATTATCATAACACATTTGTAAAGCTTCTTCAGTTGTAATTTTTGCCTCTACCAATGGATATGTTGTTTTATAACTGGCATATAATTTTTTAGATGTTCTTTTTTCTTCATCACTACAGTACCCGATATATTGTGTAATCTCTTCTTCAGGATACTTTTCTTTTAAATAATCTCTCATCATTACTCTTTTTACACCAGTACACCAACGATTAAAAAAGCCTGGAAATCCCCATTTCTTAAAACCTTTATCTAATTCATCAGTAGCATCTAACACAGTTATATTAACATTTAATTTAGACTCTACCAATTTAATATGAGTATTTGCATATTCCCACATCCAGTCACCTACATCAACATATAAGATTTCATCTAATGGTAATTTATTTTTTAATATATGTATTAACATAGCTGTACTATCTTTCCCACCACTAAAACAACAAATATATTTTTCTTCACCACACATACTTATACTAACCCCATCCAATTCTCGCCTTTCATTTTAATTCATATCTTTCTTTTTTTAATTCCTCACGAAGATATTTCATAGAAATATATGTCGGTTTGACTCCCATTTCTTGAGGGTAATTGTTAATGTATTCTTTAAAATTATCTAATATTTCATCTATCCTTTTTATTTCCTCATCATATTCAGATAGTGTGTTATACCTCATTTCATCCTCTTCTAATTCATGACTGTAACTAATCATTTAATTCCTCACTCTTTTAGGATTATATTGATAAGGATTCTTTTTTATTAACAGTGTGCAGTATTCCTCATCACCACGTTTTTTTAAAACATCATGTATGTTATAAGTTTCAAGACCTTCAAGTTCTAATATGGTTATATTTGATTGGTATGTATAGTCATCTGTTGTGAATTTATACATTACTTCAGCATCAGGAGATACTTTTTGTAATAGTTCAATTAGTCTTCCTACCTTCATTTTATTCAACTTCCCATTTTTCTGTCATAATTCTCTTTTAAGATGCATGACAGCTATATTATCTAAGTATTTTTGTGTAAATACTGTAATTATTTGGTCTGGGTCGTCAGATTTAACTGTATATATCTTGTTACCGCTTAAGAATATTATTTCTCGATTAGGACTATGTTTCTGTAATATTTCAATTATTTCTTTTACTTTCATTCTTTCACCCCAGTTATCCAAAAACCATCTTCATCTTCTGTATCTTCAAGGATAAAACCATAATCTTCTAACAGTTTTTTACACCTTTCCTTGTCTGTGTCTAAACCAAAATCGCAAATGATATCTCTTTCATGTATGCTATCTGCTCTTACTCCCCATTCTGTCCAATAACCATCAAAATCGTTATTATCCAATCTACAGTAAAGCCCCCCCTATATTTCACCAAATCTTTCTTTCAAGTCTTCTGTATCATCATACCATGGTTGTAAAAATATCAGTTCATCGGTACAAACTTCATGTCCTGCTATGTCATCAATATTTTCATAATCTTCTTTTGACATACATTCAAGTGTTATGTTACCGACATCAGCATTAACAAACAGTTGAATTTCTTTTAATTTACCATCAATAATCGTATACAATTTTTTACATATCATTCTATTTCCTCAAACCAACAATAACCATCAAAAGCTTTATCATTTAAAATTTCCATAATAGTTTTTTCAATTCCTTCAAGATTTTTCTTACTGTATGATTCACATCTTAATTTCAAAATAATATTTTTCCAGTAGTATTCATCACCATATTCATCTATTGCTTTTTTCATTTATTATCTCCAACAAAAACCTCTTATATCTTATCTGTTTAGGGTCTAACAACCCACAAGTGCATTTATTCATATTTACACATTCCATTGAGCATCATAAATCATTTGATATGTTTAATCTATTATTCACTTCAGTCTGCAAATCCTTAATCTTTTCAACTATTGATTGTCTTTGCTCTTCAGTCAATGAATCTTCATGTTTATGTAAAATATCTGTATAATATGACATTGTGTTTTGAATAGACCAAATCTCTTCATTAAATCTGTTCATTCTACAACCCCAATTTTTCATTTAATACATCTAAATCATCAAATACAAATAACAAATCCTGAATATATACTACATAATTCTCCGAATTTTCCATTGTATCATATTTTGTTATTAAATTCACAAATTCAACCCATTTATCATTCCCACATAGTTTTATTAATGTGTGAGGGAATACTATTTTTTTTAATCCGATATGGTATATGTACCCATTAATATTGTCTGAATCTGAAAATTCTGCTTCTCTAATATTGTATCTTTTTATTAATGATTTTTTAACTGATTCATAATCATTCATATTAAATACCTCCTTTTTTTAATGTAATAAGAACCACCAGTAATCCATTCCATGTAATCCCAATGTATTTGCCACATGTATTTTTAAACTCAAAGTATAATATCCTGCACAAAAAAGAATAATTATAAAAACTAATAAAAGACAAATAGTAATGTAATCAGTAATATGCATAAATTTAAAACCACCTTATTCCTTTTTTATTTAATTCTATTAATTTTTTAGCAGCTTCTAAATCATGCTCATATATGTGTGCAGATATACTGTGTGTTGTTAAACTTCCCACTTTTGTTTGTGTTTCCATAGCTACATATCTCATAAGATTCCATATTCCATGAACATTTGCGAAATATGCACCAAAGATGTCATGACTCCTCCAAACACCTGTTACATGTAATTTCCCACCACGAATTTTGAAATCTAACAATATTAGGCATGGGACATCTTCTTCTTCAAAATCAATTTCTGGTTTCCATGTAACTGCTGTGGCTCTACGAGTGTTCTTACAATTATTTAATCTTGAAATTAATTTAGTTATTTGATCTATACCTTGATTATTTCGTAGTCTTTCACCATATGTGTATATGAATCCTTTGTTTTTTGGATTCATTAATTGTTCACTATATTTTCTGATTCTTTCTTCATTCCACACACAACCTTTTGGTATATTTTCTTTTGCTAATGGATTGTATAATATTCCTCCATTAGGGTTTTTAATATGCATTTGAAGGTTTGTGCATTCAATTGTTGTACTGCCTCTTTCATCATCGATAATGTCACCATTTATCAATACATGTTCAACTAATTTTAAATATGCGTCTTTTATATGTTTACTATTCATAATACATCAACCCAATTTGGTTTAGGGACTCGGACATTCTTTTTTGTGAGATAATATTTGTGGATAACTTTTCTTTCTAATATCAAATCACATTCATGATCTTCAGGAATTGCTATGTCTCTTTTTAACCTATCTTTTGAAACATGATTTTCATTAGTTATTACTTTTAATACTGTAATGTCCCATTCTGGACAATTTTTTTTAACATCTTTAACCCCTTTTGCATCAACAATATATGCATTAGGACGATCTAATTTAAAATCAAAGACTGTTGTGAAGTAATGTTCTTTATTTATTTGTGTATGTGCTACAATTTCCTCATTATTCATCATTTCATAAGCCTTATCTTTTGATATGAATATGTGGTCATTATCTTGTTCATCTCTTTTTGGTCTTGTTGTGTAACTGTGAACTATATTATAATTATAATTCTCTTTTAGGTGTTTTGCGAATGTGGTTTTACCCACTCCGCTTTCACCTGTGATTAATAATACTTTCATGTTTATCACTCATCTTCATCTTCTTCAAGCCTTGGTGCTACTACCCCTTCAATTAATGCATCATTATTTGAAATAACCAATTTTAATGGATAGTCTGTTTTGAATCCAATCATTAGTTCAGATGATATATCTTTAAATTCAAGGAATAATTCAAGTAAATTTATAGTATATGTTGCTTTTTGATTTTCATGCAGATTATCTAATTCTATACTGTTGTTGTAATCCATTAACATCATTGTTGGTTCTTTTATTGATATTAAGAACCATTTTTCATCTATTGTAAATACACATGATTCTGTTGAAACAAGTTTAATATCATTCAGGGATTCCTTAATGAATTCTAATGGTATATTTAACATATCGTAATTTAGTGTTGGAGGTTCTCTGGATTCTGCCCCATCACTATTTAGTAGTCCTAAACGATAATTCTTTTTTGGATTATTGTTTTTATATAGTATATCAATATATGAATCAGATAATTTAATTGATAATTCTCCTGAATTTTTGATGTTCTTTAACACCTTTTCAAACTCATACAAGTCTATAACGAATGTTGTGTTTTTTTCATCATCACATATATTAACACATTTAATAAATGCTCTACAGAAAATTGTATGACTACGATTGAGGAATGAACAGTATAATTCATCAGAATCTAATCTGAATTTGACTTCATCACAAATCTTTGATAATCCGCGAAACACACTTTTAAATGTTTTAATATTTGTTACAATCACAATCTTGCCTCAATATCTTTTTTCTCGATTGCTTCAGTGTATAATTTCTGTGACATTTGTTTTGTGAATTCTTTTGTTATTTCTCTCCATGATT